>Ga0172362_10000648_pt1 | contig 28830 bp, 33 predicted proteins | sample LakKivs1_kivu2a2_FD_114534 | JGI IMG/M metagenome (GOLD analysis project Ga0172362, IMG submission 114534) | Sediment microbial communities from Lake Kivu, Rwanda - Sediment s1_kivu2a2 | ecosystem: Environmental > Aquatic > Freshwater > Lake > Sediment | place: Rwanda: Western Province, Lake... | reverse complement strand
CGGGTCTATCGTTTACTTCTTCAATATTCATTTGTTATTTTGCTTTGGGGTTGCTAATTGTTTTAGGGTTCAAATCCATCGCTGCTTTAACTTCTTTAAGCACTAACTGGGTATACAAAATTCTGGGAGTGTTTGCTATTATCGTTGGCATATTTAATATCAAAGACTTCTTCAGGTATGGAGGTGGAGGATTTTTAATGGAAGTTCCATTGGGTTGGAGACCTAGGATGAAAAGTATAATAAGTTCCACTACCACTCCTTTAGGGGCATTTTTTGTTGGTCTTGTCGTCAGTCTATTTTTATTACCATGCACTTCTGGACCGTATTTTGTTGCTGGTGGGCTTTTATCAGGAGTAACATGGTTTAATGCACTCTTTCTATTAATTTTCTATAATATAATTTTCGTAGCTCCTATGATAGGCATCACACTGATAGTGTATAGCGGTTTCGCATCAGTAGAAAGCGTTTCTGGGTGGAGAGAAAGGAATATCAAACGTCTACATTTGTTTGCTGGATTGATAATATTAATTTTAGGTATTGCAATAGTTTTTGGGTTAATTTAGCAAAATATTCAGAAAATTACTATAAATTTAATAAAGGTTAATATAAATTAATGATACCTTTAGAACAATATTCGCTATTATCAGCATTCATAATCGGTCTATTACACGTTCTCGAACCCTGTGAAGATAAGGCAGTGGCTTCCATCTACGTTGCATGGGCCGGTAAAAAACTGAGAGAAAGTCTGACACTGATAATTTTGTATGGATTAGGTATGTTAGCCATAGATACTCTAATCGGCTTTTTGATTTCTGTCATAGGAGTTAGCTTTCTTCAAAATTTTCAACCTTACTTTAGAATTGGTGCAGCTCTTTTCACAATAGTATTCGGTCTTTTAATTATTTTTAAATCTCATATGTTTGAAAGTCATTGCTACATCAAGATGTTCAAAGATGTTAAACCCAAGAGTAAGAAATCTATTCTGCTCTTTGGATTAGTAAGAGGTTTGCCTTTATGCCCGATTGAAGTTGGTATCTTATTATGGGCAGTATCTGCTGGTAGTGTTTTGTACGGAACTTTGCTGGTTTTATTCTTTTCTGTTGGTACAATGATCTCACTCATACCATTCGGTATAGGGGCTCGTGGTGTTTTATCGATTATAGAAAAAAGAGCTGGCAAGAAAATAAGAATGTTGGCACCAGTTATTGTTGGATTAATTATAATTTTAATGGGACTAATTTTGTTAATCGAATGAAATCAAACTTCCAACATCTTATAAACTTCTTTCATTGCAGCGATATTTTTTTCAGCGATTCCTGGTCTGTTTTTCTGGAGAAATTCTTCATTTATAGCATTTTTTAATGATTTCCAAGGTATTTTTGGAAATTGATATTTTTCATCCAATACTTTTTTTAGTGCACCAAGCATTGCTATATTAACCATTTCTCTCCTATCCAAATACTTTTCAGCGATTTTACTAGCATCCACAGTGTAGGTATTAGGTTTTTCTATTTTTTCAGGTGAGTTTATAATAACGACTCCATCTGATTTTAAAGTACTATAGATTTCTTGCGATCGTTTTTCGGTCAGAAGTGTAGGATCTAAAACTATGACAAAATCTGGATTATAAATTTCGCAGTGTAAATTAATTTTTTTGTTACTTATCCTGTTGAATGCTTCTAAAGGTGCACCTTCTCTTTCGGGTCCGAACGTAGGAAACGATTGGACTTGGTATAGTTTAACTAGTGCTTTTGCCAGGAGTATGCTCGCAGTCCATACACCTCGTCCACCCCTACCGTGCCATATAAATTCTTTCATTAATGGTTTTTGGTATGGAGACATGTTGAAATTAAAGTATCGAAAAGATTTAAGATTTATGGACCGGAGGTGAGAAATACTTCAAGTTTTTATTTTAGAGAGTAAAGGAGCATTGACTTGGAAGTAGTAGCCTTGTAGCTGTATTTTCTGTCACAATACTTGATGTAATATTTCTAAAATTTCTTCACTATTTAGGACATTAAAACCTTTCCCCAATACTTTTGCTTTACTGTATGCTACGTCTAATTGATATCTTGTAATAGTAGGTATCTTTTCTACATCATTAACTCTATCTCTTATAACTTTAAGAGATTCGAATTCTTCCAATTGTCCAAAAAAATATTTCGTCTTCGAAAACAAAAATGGATCATCATTACTTTCTAAAGAAATACAATAAATTTCACGTTTGTTAGCCAAAGGTTGATGATAACATTCACCATAGACATGGAAGGGGGGGTTACTAGTTTTTATTACACTAAAACATTTTAAATGATAAAGATTTCTAGTTCGAGATAACCAAAGTTCTACATCGTTTGGGAATTCTTTATATGCTTCAATGGATACGTGTTTTCCTTCTTCATCTGTACAAACTATTGGTCCTAAACAATGAAAGAATTTCATCCCTTGACTTAAGGCATTCATAATTTCTTCTTTCAATGGATTCCAAAATTCAGGGTCTGCATTTCCTGAAACGGCTAAAAATTGGGTTTTTGTATTTTCTTCTACTAAACGTTTAAGTAACTCTTTTGTTTCATCAACTATCCTTTCTTTTGATCTTTTTTCGGGCAAAATACCCAATTCTCGAAGAAGATAATAAGTTCCTAAGGATACTTTTCTTTTATCAAATTTTTCCATGATTTCAAATCATTTTTAAAGGATTTAACTTTATTTCATTTAGATTCTTTTCCTTCTTATGCCGGCAGATTCTGTGAGGACAAGTATAAATAACTTGAAGTTTCATGGACCGGAGGGGAATTGAACCCCCAGCCTCCTGCGTTTCCTCTAATAATGCGAGGCAGGCAATTCCAGCTATTATTCTACCGTTGATCTACCGGCCCGATACAAATATTAAATCCTTTAGAAAAATATAAGTTAATATCGTGATTGGATGGAATTATTAGTTGTCATTAAAAATAGAAGGAGTATCAGAAAATATAAATCTGATCCAGTCCTTGACAAAGATATAGAATATGTTTTGAATGCTGCTCGTCTTGCTCCTTCATGGAAGAATCAACAATGTTGGAGATATGTCGTGGTCAAAGATAAGAAAAAAATTGAGAAAATAGCCAGCGCAAGACCAAAATCTCAAGATTGGCTAGCTGAAGCACCAGTGATGATAGTTGCTTGCGCAAATCCAGATGATTCTGGTCATAGAGAAGGGAAGGATTATTACCTAGTCGATATAGGCATCTCATTCGAACATTTATTATTAGCAGCAAGAGCTCGTGGATTAGGGACGTGCTGGATCGGAGGGTTTGATGAAAAAACTGTTAAAGAAGCGATAGGAGTCCCGGATAACATTCGTATCGTTGCTTACACGCCATTGGGATATCCAGCCGAAGAAAAAGGCGAAATCATAGACAGAAAACCTCTTGAAGAAATCATCTTTTATGAAAAATACGGACAGAAAAAATAAACTTCCAAAAATTAAAATACTTACTATCGAATAACTTTTAAGAAGGACCGGTAGCTCAGCCTGGCTGGAGCGTTCGGCTGATAACCGAAAGGTCCTGAGTTCGAATCTCAGCCGGTCCATGCCTAATAAATACTTAAAATCCAAAACAATAAGAGTGAACCTATGCCAGGCCTGTTCATAGCTTTTGAAGGAGTGGACTCAGCAGGTAAAAAAACCCACTCTAAACTATTAGCAGAAAGATTAAGAGAGATGAACAAAGAAGTAGTCCTGATAAGCTTCCCCTCTTACGAAACAGAAATAGGTAAATTGATTAAAGGCTGGATTTCAAGAAGTTTGAATATAAAACCTGAGGCAGCTGCGATGCTCTATGCTGCTGATAGGATGCAATACCAAGATACGATTAAAGAGTGGTTGAGAAAAGAATGGATCATTATAACGGATAGATACTGCTATTCTAACATTGCTTATCAATCTATCCTAGGGATTTCAAAAAAGTGGTTAATTGATATAGAAAGGCCGATAATCAAACCTGATGTCATTTTCCTCTTAGACATACCAGAAAAAGAGGCATCAACCAGGGGTTTAAAACAAGAGACTCTTTCCGCATTTATAGATATAAAAGAAGCTAAACCGGAAGAGACCTTCAGAGAAAAAGTCAGGAAAGAATTCTTAGAAATGGCCAAAAAACCACCTTACAGTGGAAAATGGCAGATAATCGATGGTACAAGACCTGTTGATGTTGTGAGTGATGAAATCTGGGGTGCGGTACAAACAATGATTTAAATTTCAGACCAGTTGTTTATTTCCTCTTCACTTTCTGATTTCACGTCTGAATTATTTGATTCAACTTCTTCTATCTCAACTTCCTCCTCATCAGGTTCTTCTTCAGTTTCTGGCTCTTCAGTAGTTTCTAACACTTTTCTCATAATCCTCTTTTTTATCTCTGATTTTGGTTCTTCAACTTCCTCTTGTGCTTCTATTTCTTCTGGTTCTTCACTTTCTGCAACTTTTTCTTTGGTTTCAATCGATGCATTGTTAACTTTTTTGATCATGTCATTGATTTTTGTTTCTAATTCATTCAACCTCTCAGATAGTGTTTTTATCTTCTCTTCAATGCCTTCTTCTACAGGTTTAATTATTCCCATCTGCATCAAAATCCCAAGGACACCAATGTTCGTTTGTTCACCAGTATCCAAATTTTCACACACATGGGTCTTTTTTTGGTTGTCAAAGTACACCTTAAAGTCTTCAGTATTTACCTCGAATTTCGTCGGTATATTCATAAAAATCAATTATAATTAGGTTTTTAGGAATAAAAAGTTATTATTGCAGAAATTTTATCCTCAGAATCTCTTCGTCCTTATGAATTGTCTCTCAGCATCCAACAAAGCCTTAACAAAATCTTTTTTTACCAATGAGTTTTATATCGAATTAAGCTGGTACTGCTATTTTTCGTTTTGTTTCTTCAAAGTAGCTAGATGCTAATTCTATTCCTATTTTCATCAATATCTTAACTCTTGGGTTATCAGTGTTCAATTTATACAACTCTGCCTTTCCTATCGATCTTATCTTGATTATTATCCCTCTTTTTATCAACCCATCCCATATTTTCTCTATCGTTATCCTAGAGATTCCTGCTTCCTTTGCTACTTGTGTTTTCGAGTAGTCAAAACCCGGAAAAGTTAGAAAAAAATCTAACACTTTTATCAATGGACTTTCTCCGAATGTTTCCAAGAATATTGACTTTTTTACTTCTACACTCATGCTAATTTTATTAGGATACATATATTTAAATATTATACATTGGTAGTATATTTTTTATACATTATAATTATAAGTCCGTTTAGCTAATTATCTTTATGACAGTAGACCTTAAGAAGAAAGAAGTTTTTGATGAAGAAATTGAGGTTGCTTTATTGCATAAATTATTTATGATGCGTGCTGGAGTTAAGTTTCATATTTACGGACCAGATTTACCAAAAGGATTTCCCCCTCACCTGCGTAAAAGAGTTTTAGAAGCGGCTGATAATTTACATAAGAAAGGATTATTAGTTAAATTTCCTCATCGTGGAGAAACTGTTTGGCAATTGAATTTGAATAGAATAGATGAAATAAGAGAAAGGATAAAGAGGTTTTATGAAATACCATAAAATTTTATCCTCAGAATCTCTTCGTCCTGATGAATTCTGACAACCAATCAATTTATCTTCAATCAATTTTCTTGTCAGGTGTCATTAAAGATTTTAATTGAGAATCAACAACCATTTTCTGTTGTCTACTCCAGTCTCTATCAGAATGAGTTCTAACATACTCTGCCCAAAATACTACAAAATTCATCCTTTCTTTCCTGTTCCTCGTTTTATCAAACCATTTATTCATTCTAACATCTTCCTATATTTTTCTAATAATTTATTATCTATTTTATCTTTAAAAACTGTTTCAAGATGTTTTGCATCCTCTAAATCCTTATCAGATTTTAGTACTTTCTCTTTGTATGCTATCTGCAATTCTATGTTTGATATTTTCATTCTTCCAATGGACATAATTACTTCTAAACTGGTTTTGATAGCGTTTTTTTCAACAGAATTTTTCACAAATTTGAATTCTATATTAGGTATGATATTTTGTTTTTTAGCAAATCTGACCGCAAAACCATCGAGTAACATTCTTAGAATCTCATCTCTATTTTCAATGTTTATGCACCAATAACCATTTTTTTGCAAATCTGAATAAAAATCGTAAAATTTATTCTTTGGTATTTTTTCAACTAGAACATCTATATCTTCTGTAGCCCTTGACCTACCAAATAATATAGAGACATAACCACTGACAATGACATAATTTGTATGTCTTTTAAGAATTTTCGTGAAATCAACTACAAATTCATCTAATAATGTTGATATCTTATCCAATTTAATGGTTTTTCTGTCGATGAACTTCATTTTATCCCCCAAAGAAATAATTGACCATATATTTACTGTAGTTCAGGTTTAAAATAATTATATGATTTATCCCCAGAATCTTTTTGTTCTTATGAATTGCCTCTCAGCATCCAACAAAGCCTTAACAAAATCTTTTTCTGTATTGTACATACCTCTTAAAATCCTAGAAGCAGTCTTCGGTCCTATGCCACGAACAGCCAAAGCCTTAACCGCTCTAGGTCCGTAAACTATGACTAAATCAGAAGTCTTCTCAAACTTATCAAACCTTCTCATCTCTTCTGTCGTCAATCCAGTTCCCTTAAGTTTCTTTTTTATTATATGTTGATATTCTATCTGGCTTGGCCTTACAACTCCGATCAATTTCGCTTTACAATTACTACATCTAATTTCTTTAGGTAAATCCTTAACTCTGAAAGTCCTAGTCCAATCCCCGCAATTCAAACAAATCAATCTAACTTTCTTCTCGTTCAACCTCTTCTCAAAAATATCCAACACTTGTAAGTCAGGTTTCTCAGGTCCGATCAATTCTGGTCTATGTTTTATCCCTAATTTTCCTATCGGAGACAATCCTTCTTTGAATATGATATTGATCTCTTTTTTCTGTATCTTCTCAAGAAAATCTTTTACAGCATCAATATCTAATTTATCAGTCTTTATTTCTCTTAACGTTTCTTCCCAAACAGGTGTTCTTTGGTATAAGTCGATAATCCTACTCAACCATCTCTGTCCATACTCAGCGTCTTTTCTTATCACACCAAACCTTTTAGCAACGTGAATGAATCTCCACTGGAATAAACGAGAATTAGACAGATTCAACTCAAGCAATCCTTCAACATGCTCAGATTTAGTCTTGAACAAAGCATCTTCAATCAAATCAGTATCTATTATCTGCAAATGCAAAATAACACGGTAAGGATCGGTCTTCAAACCAACAGAACCAATCTTAGCAGTAAGAATAGTCGATAACATGCGACCAAGTGTCTCGTTCCCTTTCGTTCCTAAGCAAGTGTGCAGAATCATAACATTGTCTTGATTTTCTATTAGAACTTTCTTATCAGTCGGGATAATCCCATACTTCAACTGTTTTGAAATTAGACCAATCATTTTTTTTGCAGAATTATCGTCAACTGGATATTTTCTTTTCACATCTTCTAAAATTTCTTCTTTGTTTGTTTTTTCAAACAACATATCTGAAATTATTCTTCTTAATAATCCAACTTCTTGGGCGACTTCGAAAGGAACAGGCATCAAATCTCCTTCCCATCCAGGTATGGCTGCGTCAACATCACCAGAAAGTTCTACAAAAATTCTTCTTCCATCGATTGTTATTATCTGCCATGGCTCACCTTTAATGATGAATGTCACTCCTTCTTGAGCATGTAAAGCAACAAACTCTTCGTCCAGACTACCTATTTTTTCACTAGCAATAGTGTTGATAACAAAATAACTCCTAGTGTCAGGGATAGTACTCAAATTCTCAAAATAATACAAAAGTCCATTCCTAGATGTTTTGATCGTATCATCTTCATTCAAAAAAATTAGTCTCAAGTTGTTTAGTTGTCTGCAAACAGACATGAATTGTTCTTTTGTTAAATTTCTGTATGGATAGGCTCGTTTAACTATTCTATAAACTTCGTCTAGGCTGATTCTATATTTATCCCTGGTTATTCCGACAATCTGGTGTGCCAAGACATCCAAGGCATTCTCATGCATCTTCATCGGTTCTAAATGTTCAGACATGCCTTGTTTGGCTATGACTGCAGACTCAAACGTATCATCAATATCAGTCGAAATAATAACACCGTCAGAAACTCTTCCCAATTCATGGCCAGACCTACCAACACGCTGAATAGCTTTAGAAGTTTGTCTTGGACTCATGTATTGGATGATAAAATCTATCGAACCTATATCAATACCTAATTCAAGTGAAGATGTACAAACTATACTTTTAAGTTTCTGTTCTTTAAAATCATTTTCTGCTCTTATCCTGACTTCTTTACTGAGACTGCTGTGATGATTCTCAACTGGAAAACTTGGATATGCTTGTTTCAACCTTGAAGTTAAAATTTCTGCAAAATCTCTTGTATTAGTGAATGTCAGGGTTGAAATATGATTCTTTATTAAATCATGAACTGTTCTTAGCCTAGCTGCTGTGAATCTGTTAGTGAAAACTGTTTCTGCTAAACTTATATCTGAAGTAATGGGTTTAGGGTTAATTACTTGAATCTTTATTTTCTTTGTCTCGACAGCTTTGACTGTTTCCATGAGTTTACCGCCAGAAATGAAATTCACAACTTTTTCTGGAGAACCTATGGTTGCTGATAAAGAAATGATCTGGAAATCTCCACACAATTCTCTCAACCTTTCTAATCCTATCGTTAACTGAGTTCCCCTTTTTGAAGATGCCAATTCATGCACTTCGTCAACTATAACAAACTTGACATTCTTTAAATGTTCTTTCATCTTCTTAGCTGGCAGTATTGCCTGTAGAGTTTCTGGTGTAGTTATCAAACAGTCAGGTGGAACTTCAGCCTGCATCTTTCTCGCATAAGCAGATGTATCTCCATGCCTGACTGAAATATCCATATCAAGTTCATTACCCCACCACAGCAATCTTTTTAACATATCCCTATTTAGAGACTTCAAAGGAGTTATGTACAGAATGCTTATTGGCTTAGGTTTCTTCTTTATCCACTCATCGAGTATTGGTAACATAGCACTCTCTGTTTTACCGACTCCAGTAGGAGCTATCAGCAAAACATTCTTTCCAGAAATAATCGGCGGTATCCCTAATTTTTGCACTAATGTAGGCTCTTTAAATCCCCTCTTCTTGACTATTTCTTGCAGTTTTTTACTCAGAAGTTCAAAAACCATAGAATAACCTCTAAACACGATAGGAGTATATTGATATGTCGTTGAGACATAAACGGAAATGCAATAGAAATGATGTTGAACAACTTAATAAAGTTTTCCTGTAGTCAACAGTTGGATATTTAAGTTTTACTCTCAACTTACTTGAAATAGGTCAAGGAGGTTAATGTGCAATGTCTGGAGCTGATAATAGACAAAATCAACAAGTATCATCACCTACATCAAGGATCGAATTAGCATTAGCAGGTTCATCAAAAAGACGAGATAAGTTGTATATAATCGCTGAGATTTTGAAGTTAGTGAAAGAAGGGGAATTGAAAACTCAAATTACGTATAGAGCGAACTTGAGTTTTACACAGCTTAATGCGTATTTGAAGTTTATGTTGAAAAGAGAATTGCTAGAGATAGAACGAATTAATGATAAGGACGTTTACATTGCAACTAAAAAAGTATAGATGTTCTTAATGAATATCATAAAATAACTGAATTAGTTGGCTCAGACTATATAAATGTTCTTTATAATAAAGGTGGAAAAACTTTTGTAAAAAAGTAATTAATTCTAATAATAGACTAATTATCTTATTATGAAAAATCAGCTTGTTGTTGACAAATTAGTAAAATTCTTGAAAGAAAGATATGGAAGAGATATTAAAACAAAACCATCGACTAATCATGAAGTTTTTAAAATCCTGATAACAACAATACTTTCTCAAAGGACAAGGGATGAAAACACTGATAGAGCTGCTAATGCTTTATTTTCTATTGCTACCACACCGGAAAAAATATTAAAGTTATCTAAAAAAGAATTGGAGAGATTAATAAAACCTTCGGGGCCATACAGGCAGAAAGCCAAGAGAATAAAAGCAGTCAGTAAAATCATTCTTGAAAAGTATGGTGAGAAGGTTCCAAAAACAAGAGAAGAATTGATGAGTTTGTCTGGAGTCGGTTTTAAAACGGCTGATGTTGTTCTCATGTATGGTCATGGTATTCCTAGCATAGCTATTGATACTCATTGTAATCGTATTCCTAAAAGAATTGGATTAGTAGATGAAAAGGCAAACGTAGAAGAAGTGAAGAAAGCCCTAGAGAGTTTGATCCCAAAAAAAGATTGGTATATAGTTAACATGGGATTAGTTCAGTTTGGAAGGGAGATATGTAGATCAAGGAACCCAAGATGCGAGGTTTGTCTCATGTCAAACTACTGTAACTACTTCCTGAAAAAGTCGAAAAGTGAATTAAATCATTCTACTAGGAGAGTATAGTTTGCTCTGAAGTTGGGCAAATTTCTCAATCTTACCGATAGTTTTGTTATTGGTTTTAATATGATAAACCACTCTTCCCCCAGTGGTTGTTGTGAAGTAAAAATCGCCCTCTTTCAAGGTTTTACTCTTATCTTCCTGTAAGCCACTTGCATAGAGAAGAGCCCGAACAGTGCGACAAACATTTACAGTAGTCAATTTTTCAGATTGAATTTTTTTCTCGATTTCTTCTTGCAACATTCTTGGATTAAGCGTGTATGCAACTTCTGAAGAACCTGACTTCTGGTAGTGCATTGCCATTTCATCGCGGAGAAATTTAACAATATCGTAATAAGGAGATTTTCTGTTTTGTATGAGAGATTTATAGTTTACCAGAGGGGTTATATCAGTTGGATTTTTTACTTCAGACATATTCCATATAATTTAATTTTAATAGAAAGATTTAAAAATTTATCTAATTACAGTTCCATGATGCCTTCCACTTACAGCTCTTATAATTTCTTCTGAATCAGTACCATCAATAAAAACAGTCCTAATCTTATTTTTTTTAATCAATTTAGTAGCTTTTAAATCAAACAACCTGTATTCCCCTGGTGTCTGAGGATTCTGTTCAATGATTTTTAAGAATTCATCATGAGTTAATCTGTCATACTTCTTGGCATTTGGGTCTATGTCAGGATCAGTAGAATAAACTCCATCCACGTCAGAAGCCTTTATCAATAAATCAGCTTTGATAGCTTCAGCAAAAAGTGCAGCATCATAACCAGTAGAAGAACCAGGTAAATTACCACCGCACACCAAGATTTTATCATTTAAATTCTTCTTTACTTCCTGCATAGTCCTTAAAGAAATAGGATAAGCATCCTTTCCCAAAGCAGCGATTAAAGTAAAGGCATTCAAATGAGTTGCTTGTATTCCAATCCAATCTAAGAGAATATTATCTTTAGTAAATTTCTTTGCAATATCTCTGTATTCTCTGCAAGCTTTACCTCCCCCAACGACAACCACGAGTTTATGACCATATTTTTTTAGTTTTTTTAATACCTCTGCATATTTTTTAAAGTTATCAGGAGTCAATTCTCTAGTTAATAATGATCCACCGATCGAGATTACTATTTTCATACACTTTAATTTTCTTTTTTAAAATATTAATGTTCTTTGACTTATTATGAAATGTTTTATAGATTAAACAAAGTAAGTCCCATAACATCCATTTAGACACTTTTGATGTCTGAATACTAAATCTCGTAAACTCGCAAGCAAGACACCAAGTGTCCTGGCTCAACTTCTGTTACATACGGTTTCTTTTCATTACATAATGGCTTTGCATAATCGCATCTTGGATAAAACTTACATCCTTGGAATTTATCGAAATGAGTAGGAGGATTTCCAGGAATTCCTTTGAGACGTTTTCTGGGAGCATGAAGATCAGGATAAGCGTCCTTCAACCCTATCGTGTAAGGATGTCTCGGTTTCTTGTATATAGTTCTCACATCTCCGTATTCGACTATCTTTCCAGCGTACATTATCGCTACATTATCTGACATCTCGAAAATAACTCCGAGATCATGAGTTATGTAAAGAACTGAGAGGTCGAATTCTTTCTTGAGTCTTTTGAGTAGTTCTAAGACTTGTCTTTGTATCGTCACATCTAAAGAACTCGTGGGTTCATCAGCTACGAGCAAGGAAGGATTACATATCATTGCCATCGCAATCATTATCCTCTGTCCTTCGCCCCCGCTGAATCTATGTGGATCGTGATACGCCCTCAACTTTGCATCCGGTAACTTAACTTTCCCAAGGTAATCGAAGACTATTTTAGTTATTTCTTCCCATCTTAATTTCTCATGAACTTCTTTTGGTTCCCCAACCTGGTAACCAACCATCATCATAGGATGCATAGAAGCTATAGGATTTTGGAAGATCATGGATATCTCCTTTCCTCTTATTCTGTTCATTTCCTCCTCGGGCAAAGAGAGCAAATCCTTTCCCTTGTAGATTATATTCCCTCCGACTATCTCTCGCTGACTAGTTACCTTTCCAAAGGAGGAAACTTTCCGTTGAGGGTCTGGAGTTTGAGTGGCAGCATTACCTATTAGCCTTAAAATTGAAAAGGCGGCAGTGGTTTTTCCTGATCCAGATTCCCCAGTTAACCCGAGAATCTCTCCCTCATTAATTTTAAAACTCGCCCCATCAACGAGTAATCCTTGTCTATCTACATCGTATGCTCTCACGATGAGGTCTTCTACTTTAAGCAGAGGTTCTTTTTCTTTCGTCGAATCAACCAATTGAATTCATGATGTTAAGAAATAAGTATTTTACTCTTACATAGATGTAATAGGCTATCTATTCTAATTTGATATTATCCCCAGAATCTCTTCGTCCTTATGATTTTAAACAAAACAATATCCTTCACACTTGCTTTCTTTGTCGCAGCCAGAAGGCGTACAAGTCCTAGTCCAGTATTCCATCGGCCTTAGCCTGGAACCACAGCAAGTGAACGTCGGCTGCCATTCAGTGCAAGTACAAGAAGGCTTGGCTATGTTAACATAAAGTGTCGACCAACCAGACAATGCACTACACCAATCCCTACATCTGACAGCGACTCTAAATATGCCACCATTATACCAAGTATGACAGGCTGTTCCAGAAGACGTGGAAGCCCAGCCATCACCCCAATCCCAGAAGTATCCTGTTGGTGATTCTCCATCCGGGTCTGTTGCTGAAGTTGAGTAGCAATAACTAGTCCCTGTAACTCCTGTTGTTGGGCCTACTGGCTTTGAAGGGGAATTTGGCGGGGTGTTGACCTTGAATGTCACTTTGGTAGAAGCACCCTCATTACCTGCCATGTCCTTCGCATAAACAATTATGTTGTGAGAACCGTAAGACAATAATAATGATGTGTTTCCTGTTACGGTCTTGTTTGCCGTTCCATCTAGACTGTATCCAATCCATGACGTGGGTTCATTCACTGTGAAAGTTATAGGAACTAAAGTAGTACAGTAAGTCTTATTAACTGGAGATAGGATTGTTATTATTGGTGGAGTTGTATCTTGAGCACAAATGCAGTCAGCATTACATATTTCACTTAGACAATCTATATTCTCATCGCATTGAGCATCACATCCACCTAATGTAACTGTATCTCCCAAATCATTATCAGCGCATGTGTGAGTTATATTTGGGTCTCCCTGACTGCATTGATTAAAATTAACACAATGACTATCGAATAGATTTCTGAAATCCCATGTTGGATGATAATTATCAGGATCATTGTCACATGTTGCTATTTCGTCTAAATCAAATTGATTACAATCATCATTTTCTGTAGGATCTAAATTACAACCGAAATAGTTACCACCGCCTACACAGCTGGCGCACTTATAATTGCTTTCACAGACAGTTTCATTAGGAGCACAATTGAAATTGGTACCAGAACCAGTACAGTAAACACAGTTACCATAACATAAATTATCAAATGGGGTACAAGTAAAATTATTTCCTGTGCCTGTACACTGCACACAACTACCTGTACATGAACTAGGGGTTGGAGTACAACTCCCAGAACAATAATCACAATTACCCAGACATCTAGATTGATCATCATAATTACAATAACCAGAATTACATTCTCTACAATTAAATCCTCCACACAAAGATTCATCATTAGTAGCCAAATAACCCCAATTTCCTGGGGATATACATTGCGGTCCTGTTCTACAATCCGGATGATAACTGTCTCCGAACATTCCATTATTATCGCAAATTCCTGAACAACATTTGCCTGGATAACCTGAGCAGTTTGATCCATCTAGTTTGTTAGGATATGTACAGTGACCACTTGAGCATTGATTATTAGTACATTCATTGTTATCGTCACAATCTGCGTCAAATGCGCATTCCATAATGGGAAGATTATCTGTGTTTGGTCCTCCTGGAATCATATAAGGAGTATTTCCTAAACCATCACCATCTGTGTCCTGTCCCATATAATTACTCCAGTAATTTCCTCCTAGATAAGGCCCTCCAGCAATGTTTTTTCCAGAAGTTCCTCTTTCATATTCTCTCATTATTTCATCTGGAATTAAAGCTCTGGAATAGATTTTAACTTCATCTATTGTACCGTTATAAAAATTTGAAACATACATATCAGTTCCAATATAAAGTATATTTGTATCAGTTCCACTTGGAGTTCCAGTTACAGAAACTTGAGAGTCTAAGGTTCCATTATGATAGATTAGAAGTTTACTACTTACAGGATCGTAAATAAACGCTAAATAATGAAACGAACCTACTAAATCATCAAAAGAAAAATTAGCATCAACATAATTAGGAGTTAGTCCACCTACAACAAATCTCGTTCTATAGGTATTCCAACTTTCGTCCTGGATCAAAAATGCAGCACCGTTTCCTTTGTCTAAAATACCATGGTTCCAAGCTTGTGGCTTAGGGCTAACCCACATTCCTACACTAAAGCCGGATGAAGAGGGATTAAAGTTTGCATTATGGGGTACACTCACATAATCATCAGCACCATCAAAACTTAAAGCCTTTCCATACTTTCCATCAACCCAGATAGGTCCGTTCATCAAAGTTCCATCGTTTGAATAGATAGAAGAATCGTAAGCAATAGTTCCAGAACCTTCATCAAGTCTCCAGTAACCAACTAGATTTGTTTCATTGCAAGCTAGTTTTTTGTTCGTATTCCAAGAATTATGTCCACTATCTTGGGCATTAATTGCATTATTGGAAAAATAATTGTTGTAAATCAGATTGTTGTTTGAAGATGTGCTAATGCCATAATAGAAGTTATTTATTACACAGTTTTTTACAGTATTGTAGTAATAACCACTTGAAATATCTATTCCACTACCTGTACCAGAACCCGTAATTTTATGACCCTTACAGTCAAGTGTTATATAATTTCCAGAAATAGTAAGACAAGTTCCACCTGAAGAAATATCTTGAGTTAAATAATAAGTCCCACTTCCATATAATGGTTGACAATAAGAGATAGGTGTATCAGCATTAACATTTTCTACAATTAAAAGTGAGAAAACTGCTGCAAACAATATTATCTTTTTGATCTTCCACACCCCCTCAAACATAAAAAATCTTAACTATTCAACTAAAATTCCTATCATCTTTAAAATATTAATAGGTATATTATGATGCTATCCCCAGAACCTTTTCGTTCTAATGAATTGTCTTTCATATAGAATTAATTATTCATTTTTGCAAGCTACCTTTTCCATAAGGTATAACTCTAATAATTCTTTCTTTATCTGTTTTAGTTTTAAATTTCTTTATAATTTCATTGGTTATGTCAATAGCAGGCTTATCCCCAGGAACGATTGTAACATATTTTAAAACTTTTTTCTTTACCAAGTCTTCAGGTCCAAAATAAAACTCATTATCTTTAATCCCAATAGCAACTCTGACAGGAATTCTTCTAACCCATTCCCTTTTTCCGTATATCATGAAAGAGCCTGTTGGCAATCCTCCTTCTTTCTTCACTTGATCGGGTTTAATATAATAGACATCCACTGTAGCAATCCCAACCTTCCAAGCTTTAGAATAACTTCCACAGAATTCTGCAGCTTCTTTTTTTGTTTGCTCAGAAATTTGTTTATTCTCTGGGTTTTTTATTAACACAAATGGAGAGCCGGTGATATCAGTGTGAAATACTAAATCTGAATTTTTCATATGCTTTCTTATCAATTGTTCGTTTGTCTTAGCGTCCTTCCCACCAACAATTAAAAAACCGTCAGAAGACTTTATCCATCTAAAATTATCATACCATTCTTTTTTTCTTTCTTCAGGCTTTTCTTTTCCCTCAACTCTTACAATTTTTTCTTTTTTCAATTGTTTCATTACCTTGAGTAAACCTTCAATTTTTCTCTTAGCTAACTTTGCTTTATCAAAATAAATTTCAGCATTTTTTTGAACAGATTTTCTAGGGTCTAGATCAATTTCAATATCATCGATTGTCGTCTTTTTCTTATAGGAATCAAGTTCTTTTTTAACATCTTCGTATCTTTCGTAGAGTAATTTTCCGATTTTTCTAAATATGATTTCTTTTTCTTGCCATTTCTTCAATGCTTCTTCTTGTGTTTTCTTGATTCTTTCTAATTTTGTATCAACTCTTTTTTCTTCACTGATTCTTTTCAAATCTTCTTCGAATTCTTTCTCTAATTCTTCATTGACGTTTTTCAATTCTTTAAACTCTAGATCAATTCTTTTCAAAAATTTATGCAGTTTAGAAACATCTATTTTTTTCGATTTTTCATCGATCCCAAACTTGTAACAAATATCTCTTGCTAATTCACCACCAAAACCTAGGTCAACCGCTAAGACTACAACTGCATCTTTTTTTCCAAAGTATTTTTCAAGTTCTGGTTGATTCAATTTAAATGGGTTGATTCTTGAAGGGGGATAAACATATTCTCTCTTCGGTAATACACTCCTATCTTTCCACGACCTCAGTATCAATGCAGAAATGATTTTTCTATCAGAATTAACTAGAATTAAGTTTCCTTTACCGAACAATTCGGCAATCAACAAGTAATCTCTAGTTTCAATTTCTACGATACGATCGAACTCATGCTGCCTTATATCTTTAATTATCTGATTCAATAGATGTTTTTTTAAGATTTGAAAGAAATTAGTTATTTGTGTGTTTTCAAAATTTCTATCAGTTAAAAATAAAGTCCTATTAGAAATTAAAAGGTAGTTACGTTTTTTTTGTTTATATAATTCAAGTGAAAAAGTATTTTGATCAATTTGTTTGATTTTCTGAATCTTTGAGCTAACCAAATCTTCTTTCAGTTTTTTGATTAAAAATGATATTTCAAGGCTGTTAATCTCTTTCATATTAAACTCCTTTCTTAATTAAGATAAGAATTACAAAGAAATTAATATTAAACATTTAACTTTAATTGTTTGTTAAAAATTTATGCCTGAGATATAGTGGGAGAGTAAGCAACTTAATCTAGAATTCGATCTTTATTCTGATGATAAACCAAAATTTCTTCTAGGGTATATAGCTCTTGATAAAAAATTTAAGCGAAAATCATTTACTAACAAAGAGGCAAGATCATACTTAATTAGTTTAGGTGAAAAAAAAATTCCTGTTTATGGTGATACAAAAGATAATCGTGCTCCTGCAAATATTTACTGCATAAGAGGACTATTAGAGAGAGAAAAAATATCAGAACCTTTTAAATATAGAGTTAAGGGAAGCATAAGAAAAATAATTATAAATGAACTTAAAAAAACAGAATATGCGATTTATTTGAATAAATTATAAATTAATCAGCCCACTTTCCTTTTCCAGTATTAACGATCAAGTGTTTCTTTCTCTTCTTTTGTTAAAAAGCATTTCATTTTTTTACTGTATAATATCGTCAATTTGTAATTTTTAACTTCTCTCGTATTTCTTTTAAACTTTTACCGAAATATCTTTCAAACTCCTTCGTCGTGTTTATCAACCTCGTCCTGCCTGCCTTTTCTGATCTTATCAAACCCTTCTTCTCCAGACTTTTTATGTAGTTGTAGGCTTTATTACCTTGGATTTTGATTATCTCTGATTGAAGCATGGGTTGACGTACAGCAACTATACTTAAAGTTCTTAATGCTCCTTTGGAAATATCAGAATAAGTAGTCAAACCAGAAACTTTCTCTAAAAATTTATCCTTTACTTGGAATTGATAACCTTCTGGCGTTAGAACTAATTCTATGCCATGTAAATCGGCATCAAACTCTTTTTTGATTGTATCTAAAATTTCCTTCAAATCTTTGGCCGAGGTTATTCCTGTGATTTTGGAAATACTTTTTATACTAACTGGATTTTCTGAAACAAACAATGCAGCTTCTACTAATGCTTTCTGGTCTTTCAATTAAATACCTATTAATATATTAGATGTATATTTTTATAAAAAATACGAAACTCTCACATTTTTAAGTCTTATCTGGCAACAATCATACTAAATTTAAACTCTTAAACAAAAATATTATCAAAGGTATCTGAATGCTGGACATAAAACTAATCCGAGAACACCTAGAGACCGTTAAGAACAATCTGAAGAAGAGAAAAGAAGAGGAAAAAATAAAACTCGTAGATGAACTACTGAAATACGACAAGAAGTGGAGAGAATTAATCCGAGAAGTCAATAACCTTAGACAAAAAAGAAATATAATTACACAAGAAATCGCGGATTTAAAGAAAAAAGGCAAGGACGTTAAACAGAAGATGAAAGAGGTAAAACAGATTCCTGATAAAATAAAGGAATTAGAAACTCAACTTGATATGTATAGAAAGAAGGCAAACGAAATTCTTTTGAGTCTGCCCAACATCCTGCATGAAACCGTTCCGTATGGAAAGGATGAAAACGATAACGTCGTTATAAAAGTTGTTGGGAAATCCCCAAAATTTGACTTCAAGCCAAAAAATCACATGGAAATCACAGAAGGTTTGGGTTTGATTGATGCTGAAAGAGCAGCTAAAGTTGCTGGGACTGGCTTCTACTACTTGAAGAAGGGGTTAGTTCTTCTAGATTTGGCAATTCAAAGGTTTGCTATCGATCATTTAATTAAAAAGGGCTACACTCTAATAGAGCCCCCTTTTATGGTTAGAAGAGAACCTTATGAAGGCGTAACAGACTTATCTGATTTTGAATTGGTCACTTACAAGGTTGAGAATGAAGACCTTTACTTGATAGCCACATCCGAGCATCCCATGGCTGCGATGTTCATGAACGAAATTTTAAACAAGCAAGATTTACCGATAAAATTGGTTGGAGTTAGTCCTTGTTTCAGAAAAGAGATTGGAACTCATGGAAAATACACAAAAGGATTATTCAGGATGCATCAATTCAATAAAGTCGAACAGTTCATATTTTGTTTGCCAGAACAATCTTGGAAATTTCATGAAGAATTGCAGAAAAACTGTGAGGAACTCTATCAGGCCTTAGGTCTCCACTACAGAGTCGTTAATGTCTGTACAGGCGATATTGGAACTATAGCTGCGAAGAAATACGACACTGAAGTTTGGATGGCAGATGGAAAATTCAGAGAGATTGGTTCTAATTCTAATTGCACGGATTATCAGGCCAGAAGATTAAACATAAGATTCAGAGAAAAGGAAGGTCAAGCACCAGTCGGGTTTGTGCATACTTTGAATAATACTGCTTTGGCAACGAGTCGGACTATGATGGCAATCTTAGAACAATTCCAGCAAAGAGATGGTTCTGTTATTATTCCAAAAGTCTTGAGACCATTCATGAACGAAATAGAAAGATTAGGGAAATAAATTTTCTTTCAATCAACACAGAATAGATAAATTTTTGTTCTTGGGAATAAGATAATCTAACATGAGAAAACTTAGGATTGAAATACTTAGAGGTAGGAAACTACTACTCGTTTCTCTGGTGATGCTATTCCTGGGGCTGTACCTGATTGGTGATGGTGTCGGAAGTATTATAATTTACAACCAGCAAAGTTCAATAGAACACGTTCCAAGATTGATGAGGGCTGCAGTCGGTGGTTTCATAATATTTTATGTGCTAGGTGTGTCTCTGACGTGGGATATAATCAAAAAGTACTGGTGGTTGTTGATAATTGTTGTTGTATTAGCGATTTTGACATCTTACTTAATATACGTAATTACGCTGTAATCGAGTAGAATCAAATAGATTTTAAACAAAAAAATTCATCAAAAATAAAATCCCATTCTCACATTGGAAATTTCTGATGGAATATGATATTCATTAATTACCCATCTGAATAATTCCATCATGAGATTTTGGTTAAAGATCTCCTTTCCATTCAGGTTTTTTATTATTTTTCTAATCTCATTAAAGTCATTAATATGAACTATATTTGTTATAGTATGTTTTAATTGCTCTATTCCTATCAATAGTTCTCGTAATTCTTCCCCTTTTTTAGTTAACTTCCACTCTATTTCAGAACTATTTTTAATTCCTTTTACTAATCCTTCGCTCCCCCTTTTTCTGAGCCACATTCTCATCCCCTGCCTTGTTAATCTGAATTCTTTGCGTAATTGAGTTGTAGTCATATTCCCGTTGAACAATTTAAATCTCATAAATTTCTTCCATTGTTTCATCTCTTGAATGATCAGAATTAATTTTATCCAGTGGAAAGGATGTTCTTTTAACATCCTATTTCGGAAAATTGTCCAGACTAAAAGGTTCCAATTACAATGTATGACAAGCCTGGGAAGTTCTTCATTTCTTTTTAAAGATGTTTTGAAATCGAGAGTATTGAAAATTCTTTCACATTGTTCTAAATGTAAAATATCGGGATCTTTGATAAACATACGAAATATTGTTTTATTATTTTTACTTATGCCGATTCCTGTAGTTCCATCACCCATTAAAACACCGCTAAGAAAATTACAAGCCATCATATGAGTATTCTTGTCAAAATCTTTTAGTTGAGATAAGAATTTCCTAATTTTTGAAAAACCGTTAATTATAACTTCAGCTAGGAGTGTTCTTTCAACTTTGATTGTGAATGCTATATTTTTAATACTGAATCGTTTTGAGATTTGACCATTTTTGTCAAGTATTCTTTTATTTTTCTTGATGAAATTAACACGAATATTTTTAGGATTTATCTGAATTATCTGTAAAAAATTCCTTAGGGAGGCATCTAGAAATGCATTTTTCGTACCTTCTGGAACTGGAACTCTTAATTTAATCATACCATTAGGAACACCTAATTCACGAAGGGAGTCTAAGACAACTTTATGTAGAGATGTAAATATGTTTGTAAAAGTTAAAGCAGAACCGCCATTCTCATTTAAGAATTTCTGTCCTTCTGCTTGTATCAGCCCTAGAAATTTACAAAAATCAAGAGAGACAAATCTGTTAATTATTAAAGGATCTGAGGGGTGTCCTCTTGATATATCTGACCAAACAATAATCTTATCATTATTATCAAATGCTCTTATTGGAAATCCCCTTCTGGTCTTTTCAGGGATTAGTGAAAGTACATCTATTTCATTATTTTTAACAATATTTTTTGATCTTGGAATTTCTTTTAATTTTCTGGCCTTAAATTCAATTTCTTCATTTTTCCTCATGTTAAATGTTTCTCTGACTAAAGCACGGACCTTAATACGATTATCACTTTGAATCAACGTAATAAAAGAAGCTCTTGTAAAATTTTTCTCGATAATTACTTCTACAACATTTCCAGGTTTTAATCCTAATTTATTCCTCATTATTTTTGGTATTCCAATTAAAAAATTTGATCTAATTTTGACTAACATAAAATTAAATTAACATGCCTTATTATAGTCTCTTCGGGAGAGTAAAGTTGCGATGAACATCCAAAAAAGGCTGATAAAGTTAGGTTTCTAATAAGGAGGGAGTTTCTATTATAAATTCTATTTAGACTCAAATAAAGAAATTCATTAGAAATAGAATACCATCGCCAAAATAAAGTGTGAATAATAACGCTATAGGGAAAGATGGGGCGAAGCGAACTCCTTCTTTCACGATAATATATTTTTTACCAGATTTCTTTATTTTTCTTATATCTTTTTCAGTTACTCCTTCCCATATTTTATAATAGTCAGGCACATCCCCCACTCTCAACTTAGATACAGGTATCTTCTTCTTGAACCCAACATTCTCAACAGCTTTAACAAACTTCCATAGAATGTAAAATCCAGCACTTGCTAAAGCAATAATCACTACAAAAATTGTAAAACTCGTTAAAGGTAAGAACTCAAAGTATCTCGCAAACAACAGACCCATTAATATTATAGAAGCAACCAATGCAGAGTTGTATATCACAACCATTCTAGCATTAGCCTTCAAATCGCTGAAAAAAACACTCCATATTCTTTTGTTGATGAAGGATAGTGCGAATGCATAAATTATCATGTAAACTGCTCCGACAAGAAAAACGTTGAAGAAAAAACTAACAGAAAAAGGAAGGATTAATTTTGTCGATCGGTATGTAGGTAGAAGAAAGCCGATAGCAGAGAGTATCTTTGCGTCACCGCCTCCCCATTGCCCGAGATAATACATTATGAAACCAAAGCCAAGGAATCCTAAGCCAGCTATCATTGAATAAACAAAAGGCCAATAACTCGAAACAAGATAAGATTGAACAATATTCCCAACAATACCAATAGCCATCATCGCATAAGGGATCTCATCAGGAATTTCAGTCGTCTTCAAATCATAAATTCCAGCTGCAGTTGATCCAATAAATGCAACAACAAAAAGTAATATCTCAAGCATGCTATTCTTTTGGATTGTAATAATATTAAAATAACCGTTGGGCAAAATTGAAAAATGCTCGCATTAAAGAATAAATCTTTAATCTTGAATTAATTAATTGATTAAATGAACTGGAAATATATTGATCCTGTACATTGGTTTGATAAAACTGTAGAATACGATGTTGAGAGTTCACTTAGCACTTCATTACGAGATAAATTAAAAAACAAATTAAAAGCAGTTGGGAGTGGATTAGCAGTTATAGGTATCTTCATTGGCGGAGGATTAGTAATACCAAGTATATATTTTGCCTCGAAATGTTCTGATTATACTGAAAATGTGATGAGAACCTATAATTCACTCTTAGAAAAAGGTTATTCAAAAAAACAATTAGATGCATTAATGTAAAAATCTCACGCTCGCATTTTTCAACCAATACAAACAAAAACATCAAACAAAATTATTCAAGAATTAGTTATACTTCTTAAAACCTACCTTTTTAGCTATTTCTCTCCAACATTGTCTACAATAATTCAGTCCATACTTTCTTATAATCCCACCATACCTGCCGCATATCCTGCATCTTACAGCCCCTCTACCAAATTTCCTCTTCATCCCCCGACATCACCGAAAATTTGTAGAATATGAACATCATCCTCGAAAACTTGGATACTTATCTCTCTAAAGACACGTCCATAAACTTTTTCAATATTATTCTCTAGCAAAGCTTTCTTGAAAATCACACCTGTCAGTTTTGTCGTCATCTCATACAACCAAATTTCCTCATCCAATTATATTCACCCCAAAATTATTCTTCAACCATTCGATAGTTTCATTTTTTGTAATTAAATGTTTTTTACCTATTTTTGACTTTTTATTCTTTTGTCTTTTTATACTATAACCCGATCTTTCAAGAGTAACACATACATCCATACCTAAAATCCCAACTTCAGGATCATAATTAGCTTTAGGGAGGTCGATGTACTCTTTAATACCGACAGAAAAATTATCATCGTTGATTTGTCTTTCTTTCAATTCATTGTCAACAGCTTGTAGAGCATCCTTCAGAAAATTCATGGCTTTATCTTTTCTCAACGTAACTTTAACGCCTATGGGCTTTTTCATTGGCATTCCAAAAGTAGTCCTTGTTTTAGTTAGAGTTACAACCGGTTTTTGTCCTGCTAGATTTTGTAAAAGTTTTTGAGCTCTCTTGAGTTTATCCTGATCACTACCACATCCTATGTTCAACGTAACCTTTTCGACTCTAATTTCTCTCATTGGGTTTTCTTTCATGCACTCACTTTAATCTCGGGTTTAGTTTTTCCCACGACAAAAACATAATCTGCTATTGCTTCAAAGTCTTTTCCATCTTTTTCACAAATTATTTTGTTAGGTTCTCTGGTCCTTCTTATGATAAGTTCTTTTATCTTTGCTATCGTTCCTATGTTCTGACCACCTGTTATGATTGCTAACATCCCTTTGTCCATTTTGAGATGATCTATTATTTTTTGATTCGGTACTTCTATCAGAAGAGAATCACCAGTCTTGTAATCTGTTTTTGTCTTCTTATCTGAAAGGATGTTTTTTCCATCATTTAAGTTCAATTGAAGAATTCCATTTTTAACCATTGTTTTTTCATTAATTCTACACAACTTTTGTTTAGATTCTTGCTTGCTAATTTCTATTAACTCAAGTCCCTTTTTCGAAGGAACTACTCTAAATTGTTTGTCTATCTTAGGAACTTCTATCGAATCGAATAAACCAACAGGGTATTTATAATCTACTCTCGGTTTTCCATCCACGAATATTTCTTTTGATTTGATTATCTTCTTAGCATCAGAAGCACTATCCACTAATTTCAAGATATCCCTAACGATAATAAGTAGAGGAATCGATTCAAACTTCTTGTGAGGACCTGGTCTTGGTGACACTATCCATTTTCTTGCTTTTGTTGGCATCCTCCAGAACTTTGGAGCTAACAACCTTTTCAGATGTCTTGACATTTTTTTCCTCCTTCTTTACATTTCGGGTTAAAGCTTTTATTCTTTTTTTATCCTCAAGGCTTAAATTGATTATTTTTAAGTTGCTTGGGCGAATTGGTACTTGAACTTCTGTACCATCGACTTTCTTCCTAGTTATCCCATCGATGTAGACTTTTGTTTTATTCATATCCACTCTTGATATTTTCCCAGTTTTCTTCTTAAACTTCCCCCTCATAACCTGAACCTCATCTCCCTTTCTCACAGGAAAAGATCTTTTTTTATACTTGTCCCTCAAATCTTTTGATAGATGGGTAGAAAGAAACTTGTGTCTGATGTGCAGGGGTGCATGATAAACATATTTTCTTTGTTTTCTCGGTTTTTTTGATGATTTCCAATGTTTTGACCAGAACTTCATTTTAATCACACTACTACACTCGCAATCTTACCAAGAGGTAAAAATCTATCGACGACTTCTTTTGCCATAGGTCCCTTTACTTGAGTTCCCACTGGCTCATTTTTTTCGTTAACCATGATGGCAGCATTATCCTCAAATTCGACTCTCAAACCACTGGTCCTTCTATATTCTTTTTTCTGTCTTATTATAACAGCTCTGACCATTTGTTTTCTCCATTTAACAACCCCTTCTTTAACACTGCATTTAACAACATCCCCTACTCCAGCAGCAGGTTTTCTTCTTCTCCTACCCTTGTAGCCAAAGACCGATATCACCTGTAGTTTCTTAGCCCCAGTATTATCTGCACATTCTATGAATGCTCCAACAGGAATACTTTTTGTTACAACTGCTTTTATCGCTTTCATTTAGCTCATCTTCTCTATCACAACGAAAATTTTTGTCTTGCTCAAAGGTCTACATTCAGCTATCTTGACTTTATCGCCTTTTTTAGCGTTAATACACTCAGGATTGTGTGCGGCTATCCTAGAGTGTCTTCTCTCATATCTTTCATACTTAGGAACAAGATGAAAATAGTCCTTCTCTACTATTACAGTTCTGGACATTTTACTCGAGACTACGTTACCCTCAAGAATCTTACCTCTAATCGGAAGTTTTCCGTGGAACGGACAGTTTGGATCTTCGCATTCCTTTTCAGGTTTTTTTACATCATAACCTATATCTCTAACCTTTTTTGGTTTCATATTCTCGCCTTGTTTTTATAAGATTACACAGATCATTATATAAATCAATTCTTTCATCGAATCTTTTTCCCAATTCAGACAATGTTGCATTTAAGTTACCCATCCATGTTTGGGAAGATAGTTTATTCTATCATCTGGAAATGATGTGTTATTTTTTTCGTTTTGCATTTTCACCATCTCGATAATTTTTTCTTTATCCTATCTTCAGGTCTACTTATTAATACTTTTCCATCGACCTGAACTTTCGTTCCATTTGGCAGTGTAAATATAAATATTGCTATGTCCTTGGGTATACTCTTCTCGCCTTTTTTAGTTTCTATTTTAAGTATCTTAAAAGTTTCATCGATTACTCTTCCTGTTAGACCCACTTGAGATTTGTTCGTGCTATCTTTGATTTTTACTTTTAAACCAATTAACTCGTGCCTTACTAGGTTGTAGGGTGTTATTGGCATGGTATCAAGTTTAGAATTTTGTATTTAAATTTAAAATGGAGAAACCAAAACCCAAGAATCATATAGATTTTTGCCACTCACACTTTTCAAGCAACTTCTATCTGATCGCCTTCATATCCCATCTTTACTAACAAATCTTTAACTCTGGATTTATGATTTCCTTGTAATTCTATTCTTCCTTCTTTGAAAGTACCACCGCAAGCCAACTTTCTTTTCAATTCCTTAGAAACAGATTTGCCGGATTTTTCGTCAATACCCTCAACGATCGTTATCGATTTTTTAAACTTTCTCATGACAGTGTATATCTTTACTATTTTGGCTTCCCTTTCGATTACTTTGCAAACACAAAGGGATTTAGGCAACCCACAAGTTGGACAGATTTCTTCACTCATTTCTTCTTTTCCTTCTCCTTCTTCAAAGTTAATATACGAGCTATATTCCTCCTAATAACTTTTATCTTTCCGGGGTTTTTAACGTTTCCCCCCATCTCAATATTTCCTCTTTCTTTTAATAATTCTAACTTTAACTCATTTAACCTTTTCTCCCGGTCTTCATCATTCAGTTTTCTTATCTCTTTTATCTTCAACTTCTTCAACCTTCCTTTCTTTTATTTGAGTTATAAGGTCTTCTGGGGATTGTTTCAATAGCTTAACTTGAATTCCGACCATACCTAGTTTAAGGATTGCGGTTGCCGCGCCTTTGTCCACGATCTCATCACCCCAATATCCAGAATGTTTGATATAGCCTTGTTTGAACTTTTGAAACCTTCCTCTTTCACCACCAAGTTTTCCCCCGACCCTTATTTGTACTCCGACTGCCCCTGCCTTCATTATTTCATCCAGATAATAATTAGCAACTTTCTTGTAAAAACCTCCCCTTTCCACGCTTTTAGCGATTCTGTTAGCGACGACTTGTGCATCCAAGAAAGGGTTATCGATTTCCTTGACATCGACCATAGGGTTCTCAAGTTTAAATTTTTTCTGTATATCTTCTGTTATTTCCTTTATTCTAGATCCGGATTTTCCTATGACCAAACCGGGTTTGTTGGCATAAACTATTATTCTCGTACCGAGTGGAGTTCTTTGAATTTCTATATGACTGTATTCTGCTCTGTCGAATTTTTTTTTCAAGAATTCCTCCATCTGAGCTTCTCTGACACCTTCCTTGACGAAATGCTTTATCACACCCATTATCTTTCCTCCACGGTTACTTTGATTTGACAAATTTTAGCTTTTCTGCCTCTATGGGTCCATCTACTCTTTGGTAAGATGAAAGTGAATGATTTAGTAGCAGTAGCTTCTTTCAGGAATAATTTTTCAGTATCAAGACCTAAAGATTCAGCGTTTGTTTCTGCTTCTTCGATAATGCTTAAAATTTCTTTCGATGCGCCTGTATAATATTTTCCTTGAATATCCTTTTTTTCATCAATTAAATCTTTTAAAAATGCCTTAACTTTATTGACTGGTTTATTTCTTATGTTTTTTAGAATTAATACAGAATCCTTCAGAGAAATTCTTGCCATGGGTCTAGATGCAGTTGCTGTCTTTGCCATTCATGATCACTTTAACGGTATGTGCTTACTTCCTCTTGTTGCCCCAGCTCCAGGAGCGGAATGAAGAACTCTTTGTCTTGTCAACGCAAATTCACCCAACCTATGACCGAGCATTTCAGGTTCTACAATAACGGTTTTGTATTCTTTTCCGTTATAAATACCAAATTTAATATCTATCATCTCTGGAAGAATGACCATATCCCTTTCTTGTGTTCTGTGGAATTTTTCAGGTTCTTTCCTGATTTGTTCCAAGAGTTTTTTCTGTCTCTCAGTCAAACCTCGGAGCAAAGACCTTCTACTTCGGCTTGTTAATAATTTCGAAAATTCTTCCAGACTCATGCTCTTCAATTCTTCAAGAGTTTTTCCCTTATACTTAAAGATGCGTGCCATTTTTAACCCTTCCTCTTACCCATTCTTCTGGGTGCTATTGAACCGACTTTTGCTCCTGGTGGTGCATGTCTTGACACAGATTTAGGCGTACCTGGTTTGGTTTTACCACCGAACGGATGGTCTACAGGATTCATTCCAACACCCTTTGTCCTCGGGAATAATTTTCCCCTGATTTTCATTGCATACCATCTTTTACCAGCTTTAACCCAAGGTTTTTCTTTTCTCCCTCCGCCAGCAGGAATTCCGACAGTAGCAAGACATTTTGCATCCATCTCTTTTATTTTTCCAGACTTTAGCGTAACTTTAACTTTATCCTTAACTTTTCCCATGACTGTTGCGAAAGAACCAGAACTCCTACAAATCTTTGGACCAGAACCAGGAAAAGTTTCTATACCAAAAATTTTAGTCCCTTCTGGTATTTCATTAAGAAGCAAGACACTTCCTAAACTAAAACCAGACCAATAGTTTATCACATCTCCAACTTTTAAACCTTCAGGTGCAATGTGTAATCTTCTTGAT
>Ga0172362_10000645_pt1 | contig 28856 bp, 38 predicted proteins | sample LakKivs1_kivu2a2_FD_114534 | JGI IMG/M metagenome (GOLD analysis project Ga0172362, IMG submission 114534) | Sediment microbial communities from Lake Kivu, Rwanda - Sediment s1_kivu2a2 | ecosystem: Environmental > Aquatic > Freshwater > Lake > Sediment | place: Rwanda: Western Province, Lake... | reverse complement strand
GGCGGCAAAGGCAAACTGCGAGAAGGCTTTTGCCAATATCTTCCAAAGCGCCCCGACAAGTTTCAGTAGCTGTTGCCGGCTTCGGAACGATTTGACCAAGGTAGCCGACACGGGGTATCAAAACTCTTTCGGCGTCGGTGGTCTTTCCATCGGATGTTATGATGACAAAACAGAAGTCCTTACTGACAAAGGTTGGAAATTTTTTGCAGATTTAGACAGAACTGAAAGAGTTTGTACATTAAATATGGAAAACGAAGAGATTGAGTACCAAAAACCGACAGACTACATCGCTTCTGAATACTCTGGACCAATGAACTTATACAAAAATCAGACAATAGATTTTCTAGTAACCCCAAACCATAACATGCTCGCAAAATCTAGGAAATTAGGGTCTCTTTCTCTCGTACAATCAGAAAACCTAAAGTCAGGATATAACCTACCAAGAATTATAGGTAAGTATGAAAAGCAAAACTTACAAGAATACACCGTAGGTTCATCAAAGTTTAGTGCTGATCCTTTTTATAGACTTGTTGGGCTATATCTTGGGGACGGGGCAACATACCACGACGCAGAGGAGGCTAAACACAGAGCCTATGAAATATCTTTTCAAATAGTTAAAGATAGAGAGTGCTCTATGGTTGAGGGCACCTTAAATGAACTGGGGATACATTTTACAAAAACATACATTAAAACAAGAAAAATGTGGACTTACAGATTTTATAATAAAGATTTCTGGGAATTTGTGTTACCGCTTGGCAAGTGTAAAGAAAAATATGTTCCTAGAGATATGATCAAAGATGGAGGATTTTCTAACCTGTATAACCTTATGGAAGGTCTTATCAATACCGACGGTCATATAGGGTCTAATGGAACATGGTTCTACACATCGTCAGAAAAACTAAAGAATAATTTTGAAGAGATTAGTGTTCTTATGGGGTTCCCATTTCACACGTTTACTAGGTCGGGTAGAAAAGCATACTTCAAACGTGACAACAGAACAATAACAAGTGGCACTTGTTACGAGATTAGAGTTATAATGATAGAAAAAGAAATACAAAGATACGGATGTAGATGTAAATCAACTATACACTATAGTGGTAATATATATTGTGTTACCGTTCCTAATCATATTATAGCTGTAAAAAGAAACGGTACTGTGATGTGGTGCGGAAACTCGCATCGTGTTGCGGGTTTGAATTTGCCGCGCATAGCGCTGCTCGAGAAGAAGGATCCAAACATTCTCGAGAAGGACCTGGAACTGTTGCACAAGATCCTTTACTCCCACAGAAAGCTTATCACGCATCTCATCGAACTTGGCAATATGCCGTTGTACACCGCAGGTTGGATCCATCTGAGACGCCAATATTCGACCATAGGCTTTGTCGGCGCCCATGAATACGTCGCGAACAAGGGTTTGGATATCACCAAACAAGATGGACTCAAAGCAATCAAAGATGTGCTTGGCACCATCGAAGCCAACATCGTGAAGTGGCAGGAGGCCGAAAAGGCCGAAGGGAACATCTACAATCTCGAGCAGATACCCGGTGAGTCGATGTGTATCCGCCTTTGTGATATAGACACGCTTCTCAAACATAATCCTAACAAATACGTCATGTACTCGAACCAGTACATCCCGCTCGTGCAGGATGCCTCGATTTATGACCGCGTCCGCATACAAGGAAAGATCGACAGTCATACTTCTGGTGGGGCCATTCTCCATATCAACGTAGACGACGATGCGCGACTCAGCCCCAAACAATTCGGGGCCCTTATGCAGTTGGCTCGTGAGCAAGGATGCGTGTATTTCGCTGTGAACTATGCCTACAGCGAATGCGCCAAAGGACACTACTCAGTTGGTAAACACGAGAAGTGTCCTGCTTGCCAGGAAGCGATCGTCTGCCAATTTTCCCGCGTGGTGGGGTTCATTACGCCGATAAGGGCGTGGAGCAAGGTTCGGCGCGAGTGGGAGTTCCCGAGGAGAGTGTTCTACCGCAACGGCCGACTTGAGGACGTACACGTGTGAGAATCGTCAGTTGCATCCAGAACTCCTTCCAGGAGTACGAGGACCATATCTCTTTGGTCCTCTTCTGCTTCGGATGCAATCTCCGATGCTGTGGATGCTACAATTACCCAGTCATCAGTAACCCCGATAACATCCAGGGGACGGCCAAGGAGTTCATCGACGAGAAGTTAACGCCCTTAGACGATGCTGTCGTATTTCTTGGCGGGGAGCCGACTGTGTGGTCTAACGACTTGCCTGGGGACGTCTCGTATGCGAAGTCCAAAAAGAGACTTGTGAAGATTTACACCAATGGGACGAATCCTTCCACAGTCAAAGAGTTAAACAAGCTACATCTCGTGGACAGTTACAGCGTGGACCTCAAGACGGTTACAAACTCTCCAAAATATTTGAGACCTTCTAAACCGATGAGTACCGACGAGTACCTCATGCTCGTCGACGAAACGATCCGCAACATCGTAGAAGCGCGCGTTCCCGTTGAGATACGGACGACTTCTTGGAAGGAATTAGAGGATCTCGACAAGACAAAGAAGTACGTATCCGAGCATTATCCGGACGTGAAACACATCATGCAAAAAGACTTCCGAGACAACATGTCGAAGTTGGGAGAAGAGGACTAAGTTGGTTGCCGCGGTTGTGTCCCCGGCTCCCATGAGGACGTGGGCACCTTCGAGCCAAACGCACTGAACGATTTTTTCTCGATCTGCTTCGCCCTCTCATAGAGTTCGGCGGTCTCTCTTACATCCATCGGCACGTACTCTTTGAATATGACCCTGACCGTCCTGGAAAACCCAGGACGTATGCCATCTGTAACGTAAGTCTCGGATTCTCCAGGCCTTATGACGTACGGTACCTTCCTACCGAAGATGTCGAGGATGCAGTGATCTCCTATGGCTCGTTGGGACGGCGTGATATTCACGCACACCTTGAAATAGTTGCTCTCGATGATAACGTAGGGATCTTCTTTGATAGAAACCTTGACCATGAGATCTTCATACGTCCCGTCCGATCTCCCGTTGCCAAACCCTGGGATTAAAGCACACCTTTTGTAGTATACATGCAAAGTCGCGCGGAATGATGCTTGGACGCTTTCCTCGATCTTTTTCTCTCCTCGACATACTGGACACGGGTCCCCGACTATTCCCGTGCCTTTGCATACCTGGCAAGTCCCATCGGTGCCGAGGATGAACAATGCCGAACTTTCTATGGTACCTTCACCTCCACAAGATTTACATACGCCAGCTTGACCATTCTTGGATCCTGTGCCAGAGCAAGCTTCGCAAAGATGTGTTCTTTGTACCTTGATGGCTCTTTCTGAGGCATAATAAAAGTCCTTCAAATCGAGTTCGACGATGCCATCCAGATAACTAACGGGACCTCCGCTGACGGAGGTGCTCAGCAGGAGCGGTTCGCTTCTCAATCTTCGATAGGCTTCGGATATGGCCTTAAAGGTCTCTTCCTGGCCCGTATTTTTGTCGGGGTGGTATTTGACGCAGAGGACGCGATAGCGTTCACGGACGTCGGCCAGGGTACAGCCGGGAGATAGCCCCAGCACCTTCAGCGGGTCTTCCATATGTCCATCTTATCTATGAATCAACCGCTGGTGGCTTTAGGACATCTTCGGTGCAAGCTGCTGTTTCAGTTCGTACCCAGACATGCCAGGATAGCTGTCCGGGAACGACAACTGCATAGCATCTTCAGCCGTGTAGTCGATGACGTTCCTCTCCAGATAAAACGACCCGTACGTGAGACCAGTCTCATCGGCTCCGCTCACGCCGTTCATTCTCACACGGAACGTCACGTTGTAGAAGGCCATACCCTCGTCGTCCTTCGCCATCCATTCGAACGTGTGGGCAGTGCCAGCCTCCGTGAAGGCCAGACCGGTAAGTTGCATGCTTCCAGACGGTGTCATGGCAGTCCATGTCGATCCGTTGTCGAGGGAGTACTCGTACGTATCGAGTTCTACGTTGGCGAGTTCGGGATATGCATAACCCGTATACGAGATGACTACCTTTTGCTTGTCGGAACTGAGTGCCGCCGCTCCGAACACGATAGCAAAATCAATTACAGTTATGTCACCATCGAAGTCTCTGTGGTTCACTGCCATGGTATTCTCCTGTCCTAGTCGTCGATACTCACTCCGGCCTTCTTGAGTTGCCTTATGAGTTCCTCAAGAAGCCGTTCTTTGGTTTCCTTGTCATCATCGGCGAATACCTCTCCATGGAGTATCTTCGCCGCGTCTTCGTCGTTTGGGCGACCTTTTACGCCAGGTATGATGTTCTGCCGCACGAACACGATGTAAGCTAAAAGAACCCGCTTGTCATCGTCCGAAAAACTGCTCAGTTCCTTTTTTGCCTTCTCTGCACGTTGTACCTTGCGTGCAAGACTTCGGCCTTTATTACGGAGCTTGCCCATGTCTTTCCTGCTCAAGGCGACTCTGGACAAAGACTCGTCGGCTGCCTCCGTAAGGTATTTGCTGACGACGATTGCGGCGTTTCCATCATACATATTCGAACACGAACCTCCAATTCGTTGTCGCTGGTCCGAGATTCGTCTCGTACATGCTCGCTTCGGCGTCCATCCAGATATATTCAGGACTGGTGGCATCCAAGGGGAGTCCGTAGTCGCTGAGGATCCCGTAGTTCGTGAAATCCGAGACACCTATCGCCTGTATGAAGAACGGGGCGAGCCGCGGGTCTCCTGGTTCTATCCCAGGGATGGCGGCGGCGTTTTTGTACTTGCCGAACTGCGTATGACCCAAACCGCCGTTGTCTTCGAGGAAAAGCGCCAGTTGCATATACGTCTCTCCCATACCCGCTACGGGACGGATAGCGACCGTCTGGGAATTGTGGTGTCCCCGCGCGACGGTGCCGAAGTCGACCTGCGTAGCGTCCGACGCTATCAAGTCCATCGTCTCATAGTCGTACTTTTTGATTCTCATCATCCGGGTCCTTTATTGGTGTTTCACGATCACGAGTACTCGAATATAAACCGATAATTGATCGAGTTCGTTGAACCGGTCTTCGTGGCGCCGGCTTGCGCATCCAACCATATGTAATCTCCATAGTCGCCGTTCAATCCTATCGAGACACCTCCGCAGTCCGGTGGATCCGGCACCGGAATAAAATGGTCGCAGATGGCCGGTGCACCGCTGTCATCGATCGTATATGAATGCACGCCGGGTACGAAGTCGCAGTAATGATAGTACCCGTACTGCGTCTGGGAAAATCCTCCGTTGTTTTGTAGATAGAGCGTGAGTGCTGAAAGGCTCTCTACGTCCAAAAACGGACGTATGAGCACTGGCAGCGCTCCGTGCCTTCCTTGGTGTATGTTGCCAAAGTTGATACTATGGATGTCCTCGGCGAGAAGGTTGCCTGTCCGTGGACTATACGCTCTTATTTTCATCGAGTCCTCGTATGGCTACACGTTCGAAATCTCGTCGCTCAAAAACTTCCTTACCACCTTCTGGGAAGAAAATACGGACCGTGACGACGAGAGATACTTCAGATTTTCTGGGTCGAGCGACAACTTCTCAAGTTCCCTGCGGAGTTCCCCCGGGAGTGCTTGGTAGACGTCGAGATAATGACGGCTATTCAGGAGCATGCCCTTAAGGTGTTCGACGGCGGTGTTTTCGCGTTGAAGCACGACGTCTTTTTCTTTTTGACGCTCCATAACCTCTTCGCGTCCGAACTCCTCGAGTTCCTCTTTGATGTCGGACTTCTCTTGGCGCGCTCGTTGCCTTTGCTGCTCCTTTTCGGTCTTTCGCTGCAAGGATTCTTGTTGTTTTCTTTCCTTGGCATCTTGTTTTTCCCACTCGACCCCACGCATCTCTTCGTCGATGCGTTTAGTGACGTCGAGCAAACCTTCTTTGATGTTCTTTGAAATATTTGTGTCGTTGATTGTCCTATTTATGTACTTTTTGAGGTCGCGCATCTGCGTCTCGGTACCACCGAACCCAAGAAAAGCGTCCTTCTCGACGGGAGGTTCTTCTTCCGCGGCGTACTTGAAAATGTCCCCCGTCATTTTCTGTATCTTCTGGATGCCGCGCTGAAGATTCCTGGGAAGATCATTGAAGACTCTCTTCTCCGCCATGATCGCGCCCATCATTCTGTTCAAGTCGGCTACGGGACCGGCTGACCCGACGGTCTTGTCCTTCTTGTAGAGGGGGTCATATCTGAAAGGCGGCGTTCCTTTGGGAGGTGCCGTGGGAGCCGTGGGTTTTGCTGCCGGCGCTACCTTTGGTATTGGTCCCCCTGAAGGTAGTGGCCTCATGACAGGCGTCGCTGGGGCCGTTGAAGGAGGAGCGGTCAAAGTAGCGGCCGTCAAAAAGCGTCTGCGGGCAGATCGGTTCTGCATGGAACGTCCTTTCATAGAGTTTAAGAACTACGATGATCTGGTTGAATGAATAGACAATTATGGGGCTATGACTTCCAGGATATGTTTCATCCTATGAAGGTAGGTATGGCTCTGAAGTACTTTCATATAGGCGGCTTGTTTCATATCTTCGACGTGCTCTGGATCTGCTTCGACGACATGCTTCCGTATGGCCTCAACAAGATTCGGAGCGTCCGAGAAGAAGGCAACTTCTTTATCCGTGAAAACTTCCCTTGCTTCCGAGCGGGTCTCGTCCAAAAGCATAAGGCTGCCACAAAGCGGGACCTCGTAGGCTCTCGGATTGAGGCTTTCGGCTGCGAACCGGCTCCTGTTGTAGGGGTTCTTCTTGCTTTTCGTCCTGGGATTCCAATGGACATCCCGAAGGATATTGACGACTGCTTTGGCTCCGTTGTAGTACTTCACTGTTTCTACGTGTGGTATTGTTCTGGCGTCGAAGACGTATTTTGAAAGAGGATCGCTTTTGGGCATATATGCGATGTGGCCACATATTTTGAGCCGTAATTTCTGAGATTCAATATAAGGGAGAGCCTCCTCCAAAATTCTACGTCTGTTGGGATAAAGGGCACCGAGAAAAAGGATATCACTACGGTACTTGTCCTCTATCGAATCCGGGTGCAACTTGCCGCATTCGTGTACGCAAGCCGCTGTCGGGCAGTAGTGTATATTTGGCCATCGGCTACTGCGCGCGATTGACCGCTCGTTCGTGAAGTAGTAAGATATTTTGTCGATCCGGTTTTTCATCGGGTCGAAGGAATGTGGATCCTCCGTAGAAACTACGATGCTTTTGATCCCGTGCAGGCTCTCCAGGATAAAATCTGGCACATTGAGTCCACCGATGAACATCACATGCGTGAATTTCTTCGACTCCATGAGCGCCGTCGAATGGATTACATGATATGCAATTGGATCGGCCAACACGTCTCTGAAGAGATGATAAGGAAAGCATTCGTGCGGAATGCCAAGGTCTTTCAAAGCATTGGCGTAGCCATGAAAGACGTCCGTGAGCGCGAACTTCATGGCGTCCGAGACAAGATAGATTTTGATGTGATTATTTGCGGACGGATCCATGGAGGGAACCGTCGCTTTCCTTGACCGAACTGACGTAAAGGAGGCCGTCTTGACCTCTGTATCCTATGTTGCGACTTACTACGACGAGCCGGCGTGCAGAGAGGTCCATGTAACCGGTTTGACTGAAGAACCACGCCTCGGCCGTCATGCCTGGTATATCGGATTTCGACAAAGATGTGATCTTGGAGCCATGCCAATACAATTCCAGCTTCTGTAGCTTGGCCCTGTCGATCTCCGGCCAACTGGTAGCCATCTTTCTACGCAGCTTCTCGCTGTGGTAATCTTCCTTCTCGAGGACGGTTGTACCGTTCTCGTAGGTCGCGATGAAGCCCGTGAAAGAATTAGGTATCTTGACGTCTTCTGCGGACTGGGAATCTTCTGCGAGGGACATGGGCCCTTCTCACCCGGGGTCGAGAAGGTTTGGTGATTTTAACCTTCCGCGGCCTCTTGAATTTGACTTTGGATCTTGGTTTCATCTTTCTTCGTATGACCTTGTGTTTCTTTGGAGATAACCAATGGGGTTTGGCCCTCTTGAAAAGTTTTCTAGATCTGAGGAAGATTTTGTTCTTCCTCATGTAACGCCTTCTTTGAAGTTTGATTTTAGCCTTATGGACGCGGTAGTATACACGACGCTTCAGTCGCTGGGTAGGCGACTGGGGCTTGAGCTTTCTGACAAAGCGCCTTTTGTATGCCAGGATGACCCTGCAGATCGACGCGAGCACCTGTGATTCTCCTGCTTTAGTCGACAAGGAGCTTCTATGAAGAGATAATCAACCGTTCTGGCCGGCGGCGTCGTTTTGATGCTCCGTCTTGAATTTCCAGAGGCGGTACTCCGGAGAGTTCTTCAAAGAACTCTCAATCTTCTCATACTCGTCCAAGAGGTCGGTCGCATCCTTCGTAGGAATCCTCCTCTTGAGCAACACATCCTTTATAGCTTGCATCCTTTTGAGAGGTCTGATTATGGTCTTGTATCTTTCAGTTTTTCCGTCGAGTTCCGAGAGAAACCTCAACCTGTGACATGCCCTGCACAGATACTTCTGCTCTCGGTCCATGAGTCTCGTTGGAAGATAGAGCTTGTTCTTTGGCATATTGCATTTTGGGCAACGGACGTACCAACGGTAGCCACCGTGACCGATGGATTTCCGTTCATACGTGAAATGCTGTCCATCAATCTGAAAAAGCTGGAGATTGCTCTCTATGACCTTCAAACGTTCGCTTTGTCTCAGTTCAGGAAATGCCTCTGAGACTTCACAACGAACTTTGTCGAAGAGCTCGATGAAATCGAAGCAGGCACACAATTCGACCGGCTCGTACTTTTTTCTCATGGTGACTCACGTTCCATCAATCTCTTTCGGCCATTGAGGAATTTGAGCAGGAATTCCAAAATGGATATCATCGATATGATCATCCTTGAGATAAGTCCGGGAGACTTCTGGGCGTCAGTGAGGGATTTATCGAGGACCCACTCGTAGGCCCAAAGTTCCGGGAATTTGCTTCTCATCTCGGATTCGTTGGACATGATCTCAGAAAACTTCTCGGCGACCTTCGCATCTTCCCATCTTCTCGCGAAGGCGTTGCAGTCACGCGCGTTCGTACATATCTCGAGACCATCGGGCCGCAAGCAGCATAACTTAACAGATTTTTCGAGTCCGTCAACATCAACATAACGTATGCTCCTACCGTAGAAGCAGTTGTCGTGACTCCTTTTTCTCGCCGAAGAAAGTGCCCTGATAAGGGCCAATTTCCGTGTTTGCCGGTATTGTCTGTATATGATGCCTGGGCTCTTCATCTCTCGGACCTCTCGTCGTATCCTTCACCACCTGGCGGATAGCTGGTTCCAAAATAACCGGTTTCCCCGGCTCCCTGGCCAATTTTCTCGTAAAAGAAATTCTTGTTCAAGAAGCAGATCGTGTCAGCATAGTCGCAGAATCCTTTGTTGAAGCTCGTGCCGCTCAAGGACCACACTTCGACGACTTTGCCTTTGCTCTTGAGATGCCGGCAGAGATCGATGAAGTCACCGTCGCCGGACATGAGAACCCATTTGTCGAACTTGTTGACATTCTCAAGGCAATCGATGCAGATAGCCATGTCATGGTCTGTGCCCCTGTATATCCTCGATCCATCAGGTGCGTAAGATATCTGCGCTTTCTTGATCGAGAGCCTGTAGCCAGCCGATTGTAGAAAGTACTCGAACTTCTTTTGATCAGCGTCAGGTGTGCGAATGATGTACGCGACGATGTCCACAACTTCATCGCCGCTCAATCGAAAATGATCACGTATCTTGATGAAATCCAACCTCTTACCGATATCCTTGGCCGCGAAGAAGAGGTTCTGGACGTCAAGCTGAACGTAAGTTCTCATCGTGTCCTCTCGACCGTAGCCTTATCGCCGCGTTTATCAACACGGTACATATGGTTTCCCCATTCGGCGAATTGGGGAAGATGCGTGACAAGCAGCATGTCCATTTTGGTTTTTTCCGCCAACTGAAGTATCAACTTGCCGACGTTGTCGATGTTAGCGTTTTCTACGGCTGCGAACGTTTCATCGAACATCATGAACGGCGCGCGTCTCAGTCTTCGCATGCAAAGCAAGCGTAGGATGAAGCTCTCGACAACCTGCACGCTGCTCATCGAATCCTCTGACACTTCTTTGCCCCTGTCGAGAGTTCGGAGCGCTATCCGCATGCGCTTCCCGCGTTCTTCCATGCTCGAGTAGAACTTGAGGTCCTTCGTCGGAAAGACAACAGAAAGCCCGTAAGTGACAAGACGGTCCATTTTGTCGAGGTCTGCCTTGCCGAGCCTGTCGATTAGATGTTTGAGGACCTTCTCCGTCAAACCTAGGATGTCTGATCTTCTCCGTAGGCCCAAAACTTCAGCGACAAGACGACCCTTTTGTCCGGTCTTGGACATCACCGACCCCTCGACCATTGCGAGTCGTCGCTTGAAGGACTCAAACAAGGGATTGTCCACTCTCAACCTTTCGAAAGAATCTTGACGTAGGCGCCTATGCCTACCTGGTTGTAGGTTTCCTTGCCTACGGATCCTTCATCATAAACCTTGAAGAATTTGCCACCGTCTTGGTTGATGTGAAGGCGCATCTTGTCCGCGTGTTCCAAAGAATCGAGGATAGCCTTCAATATCTTGTATTCCATGAAACGGATGATTTGGGTGTCGGAGGGGTCATCTATGCGTGAACACGGCACTCTTTCGACGCTCTTGGAGGACACGAGCGAAATATCCATATAAGACGATTCTCCGGATCCGTTCAAAGCGATTTGCAACCCGATGACTCCTCCGCCCGTGTGCGAGACGACAAGTCTGTCAAGGTACTTGAGCAGCAGCTTCCTCTCGACCAATACGTAGGGGCCTTCGGATGTTGCGTTTTGGATCGGTACACTCGGGGGATCCGTGGCCGGGTTCAAGCAACTAAAGTAAGTCCCTGTGCCTGTTTCTATGCCGGACTCCGTCGTTGTCTGGATGACCTCTACCGACTCGTCTTCGATCGACTCGAGTACCGATGCGAGCGTTGGAATGACTACCTTACGAAGACGCAAATTTTCCAGTGGCTTGAAAGACTCCGCCTGCATGAAACCCATCATGCTGCTACCGTTGGCAGCATACATGACTCCTTTTGATATCGTGATGATATCGAAATTGCGTGTGTCCTCCGTCATAGGAGTCATGTAGTTCACGGAATACCTGAGAGCCGACGCGAGCATCTCCCTAGACACGCGAGTTGCTCGCCTGCCAGGATTCGGTTCAAACGTGAGCATCGTACTAGATGGAAACGATTGGAGGGAAGCGAAGGACTCTGGCCCCTTTCCCGTGTAGATTTTGAGGGTGTGATTGTCCGGATCGTGCTCGAATGTCGTCTCGTCTGTGTCCATCTTCGAAAGCACGCCCGACATGATCTTCGGATCGGCCGTAAAGGAGTCTTGTTCTCCGACGGCCGTTACGAGAGAGATTAGGCATTGGGCCTTCAAATCGTTGTTGGTGCCGGAGATTTTCATCGTGTTGCCGGCGACCTCGAATAGAAGATGTCCTCTCTCCTGCTGTATGATGACCTTGGAGAGCGCCTTTCTCGTTATCCCGACGGCGTTTTGGAGAGACCCCCTGTTGACCGTGCATGCCTTCATACCAATACTCCGTTCTACGTTTCCATCTGCGAAAGCTTTTTGGACGCCTCGTCCAGAGATTTCTCAAATGCGTCAATAGACTTACGAAGAGCCGCCTCTTTGTCGGATATCGTCTGCCGGAGTGTTTTTGGATCGTAACCGGCCTTCTTTATCTCTACCACTATCTGTGCCAGTGACTGCCGCTTGGCATTGTACTGCTCCTCGAGACGGATCTTCTTCGTAGAGAGTTCTTGTTGCTTCTTTTCAAGTTCTTGGAACCGTTCGATTTGGTCGGTCATCGGTCACCCTCACAATTCAAGGTCTATGTAGGTACCCGTCTTCTCGTTCAATTTGGGGATCGAACTCGGCTTGTCCTTCTTCAAAAGGTACTGGTCGCATCCCGATTTATACGGGCACCATCTGCATTGTTTGCTGAGACCGACGTTTGGCAGGAACTCCTTGTCGGCTTTGATAGTTCTTTTGACCACTGCGAGTTTATCACGGAAGGACATGATCGACGACTGGTCGAAGTCCATGTATTTAATCAACTTGAACCGGTAGTACAGGAATCCGACTTTGTCTGGAAGGCGCCCGCGGGTAAGAAGGTACATGAGGGCGTAAAAGTATAGTTGCTCAACGTCTATACTCTTGTCGATTTTCATCTTGCCCTTGCCGTCCAGAATTTCGATCGGACCCTGCAAAGGCTCACACAAAAAGTCCATGCGACAGGTCATGATGTCGCCCGACTTCTTGAGTTTGATTTGGAATGACACTTCCGACCGTGCGTTTTTCCAAAAGGAAAACTTTGCCATATTTTCAAGCACGTCAACGTACGCCATTTCGAAGATTTGATCGGAAGTGCTCTTGACCCACGGGTCCTCCCAATTCACGTAATTCCTCTGCAGGATGTCTTGCCACATACTCCAAAGAATCTCACGCACCTCCGCCTCGACAAGGACACGAGCCTTCTTGAGGACTTCGTTTGTGAAATACTTGAAAAAGGCCTCGACGAGAAGGCCATAGAGAGCGAAGTATTTGCTTTCCTTCTCGGGAGGCACGACCTTGTCGATCCGGAGTTTGTAGAGTCTCGGACAATCAAGATAGGTCCTATAGTCGCTGTACGAAAGCTTCATATCTATCCGTTCAATGCCGTGTTCGCTTCGGCAAGGTAGCTTCTTGTCGCCTCAAGGACTTCCTTGTCGGACGTCAGCGCGGAAAGTTCAGATTCGATGTGCGCCAGCGGGTTGTCCCCCATATCTTCCATCTTGAGTCTCTCGACGAAGGCCTCTGCCTCTTGACTTCTTTCTTTTTCGCGCTCTCTTGCCTCCAGGTCAAATACCTCAGAGGCTGGCTTGACGCGCAATCGTATCGTCTTGGTCACGACTGATACGATACCGTTTCGTTTCGGCATCTCAACATAGGCGACTTTCGGCACCCTCTCTATGTTCTCTTCGGTTAGTGTGCCGCGGCTCAAAGCACCGACATTAATAAATCTGACAATCTTCCCGCCGAAGTTCTCTTCGACTATCCCATGGTCGAGATGATAATGGCCAAGGACGAAGATATCGTCTCCAAGTTCGCAGAGTTCATCGTACTTGTATATCTTATTCTTACGGAACATGCCGCCTGATGGGCTCGCGTAGATATGCAGAACACATATGCTCAAATCGGTATCCTTGGGACACCTGGGCATCTCTGAGATGACAGGAGATTCAACGAATGGAAAGGACCTGATCCTTACCGACAAGTCTCCATTTTTGAATACTTCGTCGCGAATTTGTTTGATGGCCCCGCTGGCGTAAATCACGCTGATGGGTTGGTCTGGAAACTCTTGATAGCTATCGTGACGTAAATCGTGATTCCCTTCCGTACCGTAAACCGGCGCTCCAAAGGACTTGAAGGCTTCAATCAACATTCTGTTCAAACCGTGTGGGTTTTTCATGGGAGCCTTGAGATTGAACAAGTCTCCCGCGAACAGATAAAAGTCAACACCAAGTTTCTTCCCTGCCGCGCCAACCTGCAGGATCTTGTCCATGATGTCGGACTGGTAGCTTCCGACCCTGGACGAGGGATTCACAGAACTGATGTGCACGTCCGAGAAAGAGATGAACTTCACGTTAAAACTTCCTCTTGCATAACGGGCACGCCTCGTATGACGACCGCTCTTTTTGAACCTTCATCAATTCTGCTTCACAGGTCGTTTGTTCAGACAAAAGCGACTCGATTTCTTGTTTTCCTTCTACGATTTGTTCGGCAGAGACTTGCAAAAAGTGCAATGCGAATACGTCCTTTTGGATCGCTTGAATGGCATCTTTATCGGGTATTTCTATGTCGTTGATGGGCTTCATCTTAGCTTCCGATGAAGACGCCTCAGACAATTTTTCTTCCATTGAGCACAACGTCGAAGCTTCATCGAGTGCCTTTCGGATTTGATCTCCCTTTGGTATTTCGACGGAAATGATCGGTCTCATCCGTGCACATTCCGATGCCAGAGACTCCATTGCTACGCGGACGCCATCAAGTTGTTTGATTGACGACGCATCGGAGTCGATGCGAGAGGCGTCCTTTTGAAGCCTTTGGCCTTCGGCAGCAACTTTTTCGAAACCTTCGTACTTCTTGAGGTCGGTTTCGACCTGTTCGAGGTCCTTGGATCTTAGCTTGAGAAGCGATTCCACGGATCTCTGGTCCCTACTGCAGAATTCGGATGCTTTATGGACCCTGTCAAGCCCGTAAGTCGACGCTATGAGATCAGCCGTTTTCGTGTTTTGATCATCGACGAGAAAAAGCGGCGAGAACTGTGGAGAGTAGTAGAGATTGTAGCGGTCATCCCCGACATGTACCGGCCCGAATCCTGCAGCATTGATTTCCTTTGGAGGTTCATCCCTACCTATCTTGGTGTATTTCTTTCCGTTGATGAGATAGTAGTTATTCGACTCCTCTTTATGCCAAAGGAGATCGAAGTCTCCGGACTTTATATTGACCTCGCAAAAGGTCTTCCCCCAGGATATGAAGCCGGACGACTGCCGGTTCGTAAGGGCGGCGTTTATCGCACGCATGATGGCGCTCTTGCCGTGGAAATTGCCGCCCTGTACGGTCGTGAAGCCGTCTATGTCGACTACGGCGTGCTCAATCGACTCGAAGTTCGTTATCTCAACGCGGGTCACTGGACTACTCCTCGCCCTCGTTTTTCTCCTTGCTTCCCCCCTCCCATGGAGTCTTCGAGTTCCTTCAATTCCTCTGCATCCGACGAGGAAAGTTCGATATCCTCCACAGGTAGACCCTTTGCCTTACGAAGAGCGAGCAAGTCCTCCTTCTCATCCGTGGAAAGCTTGTCGACGCCTTTCGCTTCCAGCACGCGCATCATTTCATTAATCTCAACCTCGTCTCGGTTCGGAGCCAACTTCGGCTTGAGCACCTCGAGGATCTCGGGATTGCTTTCAAGGTGCTTTTTGAGAGCCTGCTTGCCTTGTATCTTGAACTCCATGTTGGACTCTGCATCCTTCCACGAGAACCAGGCACCCTCCTTCTTGATGATGCGTCGGTTAACGGCAAGTTCGGCCAAGGACATGATGTTGTCGATGCCGTGCCCGAACTGGATGTAAATCGGTCCACTTTTGAACGGCATGTCCATTTTGTTTTTCGCTATGACGACCTTGACCGTTTGACTGATTGACTTCTTTTCGGAGACGCCGGTGATATCGCTGATTTCCTCCACCTGCTCACGCTGGCCTGGCTTCATGTGAATTCTGATGGACGAAAAGAATCGGATCCCTCTGCCACCAGAAGTGACTTCCTTGGGACCGGTATCGTACATGTCGGTCTTGATCGTGCTGCGCATCTGGTTGATGAGCACGAGGGCGCAATTCCTTCTGCCAAGACGCTTCGTCATCCAATTGAGCCAGGTGCCCGTAAGCTTGGCATGTTGTCCGACTTGGACGGATTGGTCAGCCTCTCCTTCGAAGGTAGCCTTTGGAAGCATCGCCGTGACGGTGTCCACTATGACAACGACCGGACTCAATTTCATCATGGCAAGCCCGATCATCTTCACGCCGTCCTCAAAGTTGTCCGGCTCAAGATGCAAAAAGTTCGGCGGCGAGGTATCGAGACCGATGTTCTCGATGTACTTGAACTGCATGCGTAACGTCTTCTCGTAGTCGGCGTAGATGACCCGTCCACCGGCGCTCAAAGCCTCTTTGGCGATGTGGAGCCCGAGAGTAGTTTTGCCGCACCCCTCATCTCCGAAGATCTCGGTGACATAACCGCGCGGTATACCGCCGGGTCTATTCTGTTGGGTGCCGTCTCCTATGAGACGATTGATGACCCAGGACCCCGTGGATATGAAGTCGATCTTTTTCTTGATATCACCGAGATGCCCCGATTTTCGCACGCTTTCAACGAAGGCGAGAGCCTCGGCATCGCTTGCCGGTTTGACGATCTTGTTTTGATCGTCACTCTTTTGCTTCTGCTTCCTCTTTTGGTATGCCACGTGCGCTTCTCCTTTTGGTGGCCGCGAAATCGAAAAACAGCTCGTTCTCGCGGTATACGATACCGTAATACTCCGTGGAACCCTTCTTCTCGCCTCTCGTGAATACATGCTTGCCGCAGAAAGTTGAACGCTCGTATTCCCCCAAATCCTCGTCTTTCAAGGATTTTTCGACATGCCAACGGTAGAATCTCTTCCCGAATATCCCAGCCCAGTATGCATCTGCCACATCTTCGGCCAGCCTTTTACCTTGAAGTCCCAATGCCGTCTTAGCTTTGTCGATCATGTGGGCCTTGTGGACCTCGGCGACGCTTATGTCGGGAAAAACAAGCTTCTTGAGCATTTGGGGCGGGAAGCATACGACAAGGAGACCCCTTTCAAGGAACTCCTTGTGAAGGAACTGGTTCAAGGCGAACAACACCTCCGTGCTTCCCGCTCCAAAGAATGGTGCCTCCATGCCAACATATCGTATGCCGTGTTTGTCCAGGAGATCAGAGACTTGCCCGGACTGCATGATGAGGCGCTGGACAGTGATGCCGTCCTCCGGGGACGTCTTCAACAAACCCTTGTCGACGACCATGGAGTCGGACGCAGCACTGTCCAGTACAACGTATCCCGCCTTCTGGAGAGACGGGTCGAGACCCAGCAGGAGAGGCATGGCCTAGATGTTCTGGACCACGTCCCCGAGGCTGACGTCGACGGCGGCGTCGTCGACACCCGGAGCATCCACACCGAGCTGTTCACGGATCTCTGTGATACTGAGATCCGATCCCAGCTGCCTCGCGAGCGACTCCCGTACCTTGACCGCGTCCGTCAAGATCTTCTTCTGGAGCTTCACATCAGATCTCCAGTAGCATTCCTTGGCGGGGTTGGCTTCGATGTTTTGGAACTCGTCGTTCGTGCACGTCAGATTGATGTCATGCTTGTCGAGTGGCCACTCCTTGCCGATGACGCGCATCTTCTGATACATCGCCTCGTTGAAGATCCACGGTAGAAGTTCGTATCCGCGGAGTGACCTCTTGCCGTCCTTCTCCGCGATGTCATAAACGACGAGGACGCATGCAATGCGCTTCTTCGGTATGTTCCCGTCATAACTGTGCAGGCAGCAGATCTCCTTTTTCTCCGCTGTGCTCTTGCAGAGGAAATACCGCTCCTTGAAGTGACAGTTCGCCCCGATGCAAGGTGCCTGTCCGTCCGCGAACACAATGCCGACGCGGTCGGTTTTTCCAGTCTTTCCCTTGTACCTCTTGAACCTGAACGGCTGAATGTCGTCCCTGTCGAATCCAAATTCCTCGATGTTAGCCATGGCTCCTCCCTTGGAAATGCCGCGGTACCCTACAGGAACTCGCGGATAGTGTCTCCAGGCCGGTAGAGGATCTTCCTCGTGTTGGCCGGCCTTTCGACCATGATTTTTCTCTTTTTGTCGAACACCTTAACCATTTTCCTCCCCAACTCCACCGTCCGGAGCGATCCCAAGCCAGGAGGAAGCTTCAACTCACCGGTACTCAAGAGTTCATAAAACATGAACTCGAACAATTTCTTGGTCAATCTCTTTCTGACGCCTCGGCTATCGATCCTGCGCGCCAGCCTGTCGCCGATCTTCTCCCGAAGAGCGGCCTTGACGGCCTCCATCACGACTGCGCCTATTTCCGCCTGGCGCTTGGATTCAGTCGGCTGCATGGATCGATCCCGCTATCCGTCGAGACTGTCCAAAATATCGTCGATGTCCATCTCGCTTACCGGCCCCTTCTTCGGCGGTGCTTGCTTGGGCGGTGGCTCCTGCTTCGTCGCAGGTGCCGCCGGCGGTGCTGCCGCCTTCACGGACGACTTCTCCTTGGAGACCGTCGGTACAATTGCCGAAGATTTCGGCGGCTCCTCAAGCAAGTCACCCAAGTCGATGTCGATATTTGTCACCTGCAACCCTCCACCATCGTCTCCGATGGCCTCCGTCGTACTAGAAGCGCTGTTTTTGTCTTTGACGCCTCCTTCGCCGACTGCCGATTGAGCAGGTTGTTCCTTCTTCGCTTCCTCTTGAGGCTCCTCGGAGCGGTCTTTTTCGCCGCCATTTTCCTCGGAATCCTCGGTCAAAAAGGATGCGATGGAACCGAGATCGTCTTCCGTAACGCTACCTGCCTCGTCGGGAGCAGAGGCCGTTTTGGTTTGGCTTGCTCCTTCCGATCGGCTGTCCGGCGTTTCGGTTTGCACGACCTCCGATGACGACTCGACGTCGTCCGGTGTAAGTTCGTCCTCTACTTTCTCCACCTCCTCGAAACTCTTCATGAGGTGGCGCATCTCCTTGTCCTCTTTAGTTCCTATATTAAGCTTGAATATCTGTTGCTCCATGATCCGCATCAAGACACGAATGTCAGAGTTCGTTGTCCGGAGATTCTGATGTACGAGTCGTATGGACGAGAGCAGATTTTGAAGTTCGAGGACGTCGTTCTCAAGCGCCACGACGATGTCATGCTCTTTTTCGAGCAATCGGTCGGCTGCGGCCTCGCGTTCTTTGCCCGTGGGAAGTTTCTTGATCTCGGCATCGTTCACGAGTAACCCACGCCTCTTGATATCGAGGCGGACTTGCTCCAGCTTGAGCTCCCTCTCCTTGGAGGACAATTCCCGCGTGACCTCGATGATGCGCTTCTCGGCCCCGTGCAGTGCCTCGCTGCAGTCAAGTATCTTCTCTTGGAGATAAGACGGGGTGGGAACGTCTTCGAAGCTGAGGTCTATGTGGAGTTTGAGAAGTTCGTCGTAAATCGCGGCCGTGCTGATAGGCATCTGCATTCTCCTGTCTTCAAAAACCGTGTCGCGTTTTCCTGAAAACTTAAATCACGCTTCTCCAATATACTTCCATCCACGGACGGATTAAAGCAAATTCTTCGTCGGGTCATCCATCTTCAGCTGGATGGTCGTGAACCCTTCCTTGGGGCAGGTTTTGTTGAACTTGTTCAAGAATGCTACGGCATCCGGGTCGTCAAGTTCTCCAACAAAGTGTATTTCTCGGATGTCGGAATCGAACAAGGCCCGCAGATCGCTTACCGAGGGCAAACGGCTGCAAATGACAATCGGGTCCCCATCCGCGGAGACGAGTTCGTCCATCATCAAAGCTTTTATTATCGGGGACGTGCCTAATCCATCTTGCCCCGGTATGGGCTTCGACCAGCAAAGGGCGACTAACCTTTCTCCTCGTACGATAGCAGCAGCTTCAGGCCTTCGGCATTCCGATAATCTTCCGGCTTGGAGAACAAGCTTCGCAATGTCGTTCCTCGTCCGTTGGTCCACGCTTGTATCCTTTCACAAAATGCGGTGTTCCTGCGCTGCATTTTGTCGTTGGCTATCGCCTGCTCGATGGCGCTCGCCTGGCCAAGGACGATGACCTTCTTCTTGGCCCTCGTGAGCGCCGTATAGAGAAGGTTCCTCTGGAGGAGCATCCTGCCGTGCGCTTTTACGAGAGGTAGTATAACTAACGGATATTCAAGGCCTTGGCTACGATGTACCGTCACACAATAAGCCATCTTGAGCATCTCGTCCGCGATTTTCATGGGCACGTCGACCCTGCGTGTAGTGCCGTCATAGTCATCGACGTCTACGGTCACGTTGTCCATCGTCACGAAAGCCACTTTGCCGATGTCTCCGTTAAAAACCTCAAGTTCATAGTTGTTCTTGACGATGATGACACGGTCACCTTTGCGTATCATCGTCCTGCCGACCATGAACTCCTTTTTGTCTGCAGCCGGTGGATTCAAGGCAGCCTGCAAAGCCTGGTTCAAGGTATCGACGCTCAAAGGACCTTCGTTCCTTGGCGTGATGATTTGGAACCGTTTTTTGTCCGCAGAGGTCCGGTTGAAGCGCATAATCTCCTCAGCCAAGCGTACGATCGTGGCCTGTATCCGGTCATGATCTCTATCGGCGACGAACCAAATATCCGCTGCACGGTCGTGCTTGAAAAGCGACAAATCCAAGTCGCCGTCTCGGATTTTCTTTGCTGCTTTGATGATGTCCGACTGCTGCTCTTGCCTGAATATCGTGTCGAGGAAGATCGTCTTGGCGGACTTCGATGCTATGAGTTCCCGAAGAACGGACCCCGGACCTACCGAAGGAAGCTGGTCGTTATCCCCCACAAACACCATCTTGGTCGACGGGTGCAAGGCGGAGAGGAGCCTATAAAATACTTCTTGGTCTACCATGCTCGTCTCATCGACAATCACGGCCTGCGTCGGATACTTCACCACCGCGTTGTAATCCCAACGGTTCCCCTTATAACCGAGCCGACGGTGTATCGTGTAGGCTTGACATCCGGCCGTCATACCGAGCTTCTTTGCAGCTATGCCCGTGGGCGTCAGAAGTTCGAAAGAAGCATGCAACAACTTGAGGATGGTCACCAGACCACGTACCACTGTCGTCTTGCCCGTACCCGGACAACCGGTGATGATAAGAACCTTCTCGGTAAGAAAGGACCGTACGGCGTCTCGCTGCGCATCTGATAGCTGTATGCCCTCGATGGACTCGTATTTTTGGATGAACGCCTCGCCGTCGACGCCTTCCAAACTGAAGGTGCCCTTTGTCGTCAAGACCCTCTGCAGGAGCCTGGCAGATTCATTCTCGTAGAAGAAGCTGGACAACTCGTAAATCCGTTCTCCGTCGACCACTGCCCTACCGTCTGACGTCAACTGCGCGACGTGTGGAGATATGTCGTCCCAGGAGATGTCGCCTGCTTTCATGGGCCAATCGGTCGACGAGTTGTAGGCCGTAAAAGCTGACGCCAAATCCTGCCGGAGAAGGTACAGGTGTCCGATGCCAGATGACCTCATGAGGGCGTTCAAGGCGAACCACTGCCAACGGAGGGGATTCGTTGGCTCTTTTCCGAGTTTCTTTGCCACGTAGTCACAGGTGCTGAACCCGAATCCATGCTCGGCTAATCTCCAAGGGTCATCCTTAATGACCGACTCGCTTTCTGGACCATAGGCCGTCAAAATGCGCTTGATGCGAGCTTCGGTAAGCCCAAGACCGTGAAGGAAAATGCGTACGTCCTTCATGGCCCTGTTATCAGACCAAGCATCGGCGATACTTTTGGCTATCCTTTCTCCGATACCATCGACCTCCGCCAAACGCTCGGGAGTTTCCTCGATGACCTTTTCAAGGTCTGTGCCGAAGTGACTGACGAGCATGGCGGACCTCTCCGGACCTATCCATTTAGCAATGGACTGCAGGTAGAGGCCCATGCTGGATGCCGAACCGTCATGCGTATGGGAATACGCATCGGCCTTGAAACCCACGCCGTACTTCGGGTGCGTGCGGAAATTCCCATGGACTTCGATAGTCGCACCTGGGACAAGGTGCGGGAACTCGCCCGTCACCGAGATAAGTACCTTGTCCTTCCGTCGTATCTGGAAGACCTTGAAGTCGCTTGTCTCGGAGGCGAAGAGCACCCGATTTACGACCCCGCGTATGGTTTGCATTCTATCCGGCTGCCCCCAAAAGCGCTCTCATATCCGTGATGGTTATAAGGTCTTCAACTACTTCTTTTCCCATGTCTTCATCGCCCTGACAACTCTCGCAAGTAGCGAAAATGAAAAAACCGTAAACACAACGAGGCATACGGCGTAGAGAACACAAAAATATACGGACGTAATCGTTTTTATAGCGTTCAAAGTTGATGGGTTTTCATTCACCCATATGCCCAATCCTCCGATGATGAAAATCCAAGGCATGAACGCCAACAAAAGACATCCTATCCTGGTGAGCATACGACACTCCTTTGAAGATGTTCGTCTATCCTTCGTCCTATCCAAGTCATGACCGGTACCGCCATCGAATTCCCGATCGCGGCGTACCTTGGGCCGTCCGGACACTCCTCCGCCGGTTTCCCTTTCCACGGTATCCGTGTGTAACCGCGCGAAAATCCCATGAGCGCCTCGCATTCCTCAGGGGTGAGCCGGCGTACGACCATCTTGGATGGCACGACTACGTGTGACCCGTGCCCAGGATGCGTACCAGGCGCCACACACGGAGAGATTTCCTTGGTGTAACCGATACCTTCTGCCTTCTGAGATAGGTCACATCCGTAGGCCACCGCGGGTGGATGGGCTGTGGCTGCCAAGGGATGACAAGGATCCCCAAATCTCGGGGCACTGTAGTTGTTCGGGCAGGTCACCTGCGTCGTATCGAAGGGTAGTACCGGCATCATGGACTGCCCTCCACTGCCATCTTGAGGGCCTTCTCCAGGTCCGGTGGAAGTTTCCTGCCCCTTTTCTCCGCCCTGCGTAGCATTCCTTTCGCCGCCTCCGCACTCAAATAGTACTTCGTTGGCACGGAACCAGTCTCGAGGACCCGAGACAACGAACACTCTTTTGCGTCTCTGGGCGAGACCGAGAAACCTCGCATCGAGACATCTCCATGCGATCGACCTTTTGGGTCCAAACACAAAACCAGCGTCCGTCCATCTTTTCCCTGGTGGCTCAAGTGCCACGTCTTCTCCGGCAAGCGCTCCCAAAAGGCATCCGAAGGCGTTATCCTTGGTACCGAGGACCCCGGGGACATTTTCCCAGACGGTGATGCATCCTCGCCGTCCTTGAACAAATCGTACGTCATCGATCGCATTCGCGAGCCTCACGTAGGTCAATGTAAGCGCGCCACGTTCGTCATCCAAGGATTTCCTAGCACCGATGACCGAAAAGGCCTGACAGGGACAACCTCCTACCAAAATGTCTGGCGCTTCGATTCTTCCTTCCTGTATTCCCTGCTCGATACCATTCATGTCCCCGAGGTCCGGCACGTCCGGATAAAGATGCATGAGCACGGCCTTCGGGAATGGCTCTATCTCTGAAAACCAAGCAGGTTCCCATCCCAAAGGAGCCCATGCGGCCGTCGCCGCTTCTATGCCTGAACAAACGCTGCCATACCGGACGGTCATTTCTTTTTGGAGACCTTCTGTTTCGGGCTCTCTTTCTTATCATCCTTCTCGTCCGGCTCTGCAGCGTCACGAGCCATGGTTATTTCTTTCTGCATGATCGAGGAGAGCACATAATTGGTGGTCATGTTGACGACCTTTGCTTCATGGATGACATGCTCGAGCAAATCATCCAAAGCCTTCCTTCTCCTGACAGTTGACTTTTGTGACGCCTCCATGACGGCGGCGGTGCCCATCAACAACTGGGACACGAATTCAGCTTTCCTTGCAAGGAATGATTTGATGTCCCTTGAGAGTCCCTCAGAACTGAAGGTAAGGGCGGTGTTCTTCAATAACATTTCGTTGTAACGATCAAGTTTCGACTGGACCCCTTCGTCGGCCATCAAAGTCTCCGTTTCAAGATTCCCTGCACACCAATATACTGGCCGGACCTGGAACATTAAAGCAGAAGTTTTGGACAACGAATAAAGGGTATCCGTTGTCCCCTCCCTTAGTAGATAGATAGATCTATTATCTATCTACGGCTGCTCCGTAGGAGCAGCCTAAAGAAACTACTAACACTACCGCTGATACAGAAGAGGGAAACACCCCGGTGATTTTTGGACTTCCCGGCAGTATATTGTGGGGTCGGAACCTTGAAAATGAGGAGGAACCCCTTATGGTCCTTGTCGTGACTTCCCCTGATTCGATATCTATAGGCATGTTCACGGACTTCGTCCGGTCCTCTTGTATGAAGGACGCCAGGATCGTTAACTTGAACGCCCTTCTTTCGCCGGATAACCAATGGACCATATGCTGCGATGCATTATCGAGATTCAAGGGGCAGGACATCATCTTCAGGCACAAAACCCGTTCTACGATGTCCTCAGTGAAGGTCCCTCCCGAATTGTTCAACGCCGCGGATTGTGTTATCGGGTTCCAGATGTACAGCGTCCATCCTGAAGTGCTGAAAAGCTTCCAAGGGTGGACGGAAACCGTCTTACCGGCCTACACGAAGCACGTTGATGAAATGAACAGGTCTGGGATGTGACCAGGCATGCATTATCTATCCGATAAGACGGACGGAAAATGTTAAGGTTTTCTAAGGATGTATAGACAGGTTGAGTGGAGGCTTGTGGAAGGTGTGCAAAACGTACCTTAGCGTCATGGTCGCGAGCGGACTACGACAGGTACGTGGAAGTTGCCACGAGAAGTTGGCCTGCCTGGAAGCGTGCGTTTCTTGCTGAAGGATGGCAGCCAGATCCGTCCGTAAAGAAATCATGTTAATTTTGCCGCGCGATACAGTATATTGGTACCGCGCCGATGGTGTGAGTCCACGTGCGCCGGAGACGCAGATGTCTTGTCATCACTTACCCGTTATGGTAGTCTGAGCCGAAGGCCTCCGGTGTGAGGACATAGGCAGAGACGAGCGGCGGGGAAAAGGAAAAGTGCCGGAAGGGGGCTTGTGATGACTCGTAAACCTCGCCACTCCCAAGTTGGGGGGGTGTGAACCGCTTGAGGACGCTTCCCTAAGCAGGGAGGTGCCGCGAGCCTTCAGCCACAACTCCTTATACGGTATGGAGTTGTGACGGACGACTAAATGGTTACCGTTTGAAGAAACTACTAACACTACCGCTGATACAGAAGAGACCGAATTCGCCAGAGCAACCGCCTGGCAGACAGTACGGAGAGGCAAAGGGAAAGGTCCCCTGTCGTGTTCGACAGAATAGTGGGACATAGAGACGTTTTGTCCATCCTGTGCAGAATGCTGGAATCTGGGAACGCGCAGGGGGTCTTTCTCTTTCATGGTCCGCGATCGGTTGGCAAACATACGGTCGCGAAAGAGTTCGCCAAGCTTGTCACGTGTTCTGGCATCCGTGATCTCGGATGCACCTGCTCGAACTGCCGACTTTTTCCTTCCATACCTGATTTCCTCTCGATAGGAGAAGCCGAGGGCGCTGTCAAGGTCGAGGATGCAAAGTCCATCGAATCCTTCTTGTCGCTCGCACCGTATTCTGCTCCACGGAGAGTCATCGTCATCGATGGCGCCGATAGATTGAACCAGCAGGCGGCTTGCCGACTGCTCAAGATTTTTGAGGAGCGGACTTCCGCACTCATCGTTCTGGTAACCTCGGATGAGTCGCTTGTCCCATCCGTCGTGTCCTCCAGGTGCGTGCCGATGAGGTTTGGTCCATTGTCGAGAGAAGAGATAACCGAGATCCTCTCCAGGCAGGGACATGCGCGGCAGTCTGTGGAAGATGTCTGCAGGGCCATGCCGTTCTTCAGCCGTAGCGTACTTGGAGAGTTTCAGACATACAATTCGTATATGAAACGCGCGCCGGCGCTTCTGAAGTCGATGGCATCTGGGGATACCGACGAGGTTTTGTCCGTGGCATCGACGGCCGAAGATGCGGGACAGACGGTCCACCTCGTCGAGACACTCTTGTCTTGTTTATGCGACGTGATGAAGACGCATTACGATCGTCCAGTAGACATCGCGTGTCAGTCCATGGCCGGAGAAATCGAGGCTCTCACGGCCTCTTGGACCACAGAGGCGTGCATAGCGTCTATGGCGAGGCTTGGTTCTGTGCTCGATGATATCCGGTCCCCACTGCACTTTAAGATAGGACCAAGGTTATTATCGGCCGTGTCGTGGATGTCTTTGTACGTGACCCAGGTGGCCCTTAACAGAAGGATGGTGGGATGAAAGTCCAAATGGGTGTCAAGGAACGCCATGTCAAAAGCTACTCAGAGTTGATGAGGGTGATGAAACGCCTTGGTGGTCAGTGGAGACCGTGGGATGATATGCATCGCCACATGTGCGGTTTCATGCGTGATGTCACAAGCGTGTACCAAATCGGTTGGGTAGGGATACGCGTTGAGCCACATTTGCGCGATTCGGCCCTCAAAGGAGAAATGACAAAGAAAGAAGCCAAGGATTTTAGTACACCTGCAGGAAGGGTTGCGTTCGCGGAAAGGATGTCGGCGTGAGCACGTGCGGCAGGATGATAGCGGACGGTAAGAGACGGATACTCGTCGAGGCAAACGAGCCGTCCATGGTACCGGATCTTTTGTCCTCTCTCAAAGAAGAGATTCCGGCCATGTCTGCCGTGATTTACGATGATCCATCGGAGTTCGCGTCCGCGGCGCTTGCAGGGCACACTTTCTCCGACGAACCAAGATTGGTAGTCTTATGGGACCTCGGATCCGAGATGCCGGAACCAATCGCACAGCTTTTGGACGCCGAAACGCAGGACGTCATCATGGTCATCCAGAGGAAGGCGCCTCCCAGGAGTCGTGCGTATACGAGGATGCGGTCCGAATGGGAGGTGCTCACTCTCGAACCACTCGACGAGAAATCTTGCCAGGCGTACGTCACGTCCATGTTGAAGAAGATGGGCGTCTCGTTTGATCAAGACGTGCCGGCCATAATCGTCGAGCGTCGGGGAAGGGATTTGCCGGCGCTCAAGACGGAAGTAAGGAAGTTGCGGATGCTTGGCAGGTCCGTGGACCGCGAAACGTGCATGAAGCTCGTGAGGCCGCCTCATGACATCAAGATTTTCGATTTCGTGGATGCGATCCTTCGAAGAAGGTGGATGCAGGCTTGCACGATTGCCGCGTCCTCCCACGAGGAGGACCTCGGGCATCTTTTGCACATGCTACAATTGCAGTGCGTCAAGTTGTATAAGGCGGCCGTACTCAAGGACCAGGGGATGGGGTTCGAGGATATCGCTACTATGCTCGAACTTCCTCCGTACATTGTGAAGACCAAGATTCTGCCGCTCGCTTCACAGATGGGGAAAGGAGGGGCGCTTAAGATGCTCGACGCCGTGCATGCGGCCGACGAGACAGCGAGGGTTTCCAAGTTGCCGAAACATACGTTGTTGGAGGCGTTGGTGGTGAAACTCTTGAGGTCATAGGGGGTTGATATGGTCGATCTCAACATTGTTATGCTCTTGGACAGCGTCCCCGAAGAGGAGCGCAGCACGGTGACACTTCGGGACGGAAGGGTGTATGTGCTCAAGGGACCTGTCATTGAGCAGGGTTCGGGGTTGACCTTCTCGGATGGGGTCGAGAAGAGGGTGACATTCTCGTCCGAGGCTATTCTGCACGTGACTCAGCAGTCTGCACGTGCCCCTGTTTTCCCGCGTTCGGATATCAAGCACCGCTACAGGATGGAGCTTGTTGACGGCACGATTTTTGATTTCAAGAAGAACATGGTCATGTACAACGCCCACGGATATTTCAGGACATTCGACATGGAGAAGGGTATTCAGTACATGTTCCCGACGTCGGCCGTGGTAGCGTACACGGAAGAGGGGCCGTTCGAAGGAAGGTCGTAGGGATTTGGAGGAACCGCCGGTGAGCGCAGAACAAGTGCTCTACAAAACGATCTGCTCGGATCCTCCGTGGCAGTACCGCAACATGCGGACGGGTGGCAACCTCAAAAGTGGGTCGGGACAGAAGTACGGGACACTCAGTCTCAACGAGATCCGCGCCATTCCCGTCCACGACATTGCGCATCCCGACTCCTGCCTTTTCCTGTGGGCAACGATGCCCTTCCTGCGCGAGGGGCTCCTTGTCATGGAGTCCTGGGGGTTCAGGTACGTGACCTCGCTTGTTTGGGAGAAGGTCGGCAGGCTCGGCATGGGATTTTGGTTCAGGTGCCAGACCGAGATGTGCCTCGTGGGCGCCAGAGGCAAGATGAAACCTCTTCGTTGCCAATCCAAGAACATCATCCACGCTCCTGCAACGTCCCATAGTACGAAGCCCGAAGAGTTCTTCAAGTTGGTGACACCGTGTACGCAGGGCCCCCGGTTGGAGATGTTCGCAAGAGTCCGTCACGAGGGGTGGGACGTGTGGGGAGCCGAAGCGGATGGTGGTTCGGACGTAGACCTTGAGGTGCCGGACTTGGGTGTGAGATAACTCTTTCATCATCCTTCCAGGATACCGGAAATCGAAAACCATATGGAAGACAAAGACTTACGGCCGAGATTGGACGTCGATAGAGACAGGATAAGAGACGTCGTCTCGGAGGCTCTTCGGATGGTCCACGAGTACGTAGATGGTGGATTTGTGTACCCCAAAGAGAAGGTGATGGAGGAACTTGAGAAGCAGTTGTCATGTGGTTTCACTGCAGCTACGTTCCGACTGGCTTTGGGAAGCGTGAAATATCCGGACATGATCCTTCGGGTAGATCCAAGGCGTCGCGAGGCCGCAGTGGTGACTCTTTTCAAGAGGGCATCGGCTAGGGTGAACCGTATCCTGCGGGCCATGAGGTAAAGGACGAACGATGACCGCGCGGATAGAACCACTTTTCGTGAGATTCGCGAACGGAGACTCTTCGACCGAGGATGTCCTCAAAGCTATGTCTTCGTCCAAGGATGAGAAAACAAAGGCCGTCGTTGAAGAGGCCCTCAAGAACCCGCCGGACTTGTCCGTATTCAGACGGGATTTCAAGAATATGCTTGAGGATCTCGCCGAGAACGGCGTGTCAGCCCGTATTACTAACTACGTTGACTCCTACATGAAGCCATCGCTCGAAGAGTTCGTCGAAGGAAACGGCAAGGCACAGGTCCGCGAGGCTCGGTGGGTGGCGATACGGGATGCCAAGATGCCTTGGCCCGAGGCTCTCGTCTGCTACAACATGTGCCTTTACCTACGGATGTACGGTATCAAGGAATTCAAGAAGTGCACGACATGTGGCAAGTTTTTCACGAACAAAGGCAAGTACGCGAAGTATTGCCTGGAACACACTCCGAAAAAGTGAGGGCAGCAGAATAAGGGAGACTTTATGGTAGTCTTGTTCACGAAAGATGTCGGGGAAATACCAAACGGGTCAATTGGGTTCTTCCGTTTCAATCCTATTCTTGGTGCCGAGGACAGGACT
>Ga0172362_10000644_pt1 | contig 28864 bp, 34 predicted proteins | sample LakKivs1_kivu2a2_FD_114534 | JGI IMG/M metagenome (GOLD analysis project Ga0172362, IMG submission 114534) | Sediment microbial communities from Lake Kivu, Rwanda - Sediment s1_kivu2a2 | ecosystem: Environmental > Aquatic > Freshwater > Lake > Sediment | place: Rwanda: Western Province, Lake... | reverse complement strand
ATTAGTGGCACAAATCCTGCCTAAATGGGGGTCAAAGAAGTTGTTTTTTTCAACAACTCTGTTTGAATCAGTAAGGTAGGCTATGAACCCCGTCATTGTTTTCAGGATATCCACCAGAAATGTTCCTGTAGATGGGTTCGGCTGCAATACCAGCAATGGCACATCCTATCAGGAAAACAATTGGATTGTTGATGTTGAACAGGAAGTATAGGGCCACGAATGCCACATAGGCCCCAACCCAAACCAGTACGAAGGTCAAGACCTTGATCTTGAGATTCAGAGCATCTACGATTCCTACCCAGAGCCCCTTGAGATTCATACCCTGTTCCCTCCTTCTAACCTAATTATACGCCCGAGGAGGGCTTTTGTTCAAATTTTTTCTTTTCGTGAATGAAATTGGCGAACCAAGCATCATTCAGGGTCTCTTCGTCAAGAAGGTCCTGACACGCAGGACACCTTCTAAGATGGTCTCCTATAACGGCCTTTTGTTCTGTCGAGAGCTTATCAAACCAGTTGTATTCTGCATTGTTCCAATCACCAGAAAAGGTCTCTGCTCGGATATGACCATCCTTGTCAAAGAAGTCATATCGAATCAGAAATTGACCCCCACACTTGCGACATTCACAAAGTTCTTCTGAATACGTGGGCCCTATGAATGTTTTACCGGCATATCGAAAATTCGATATGTCCAGAATGTTTGTACCACACTTATCACAGAAAGCGTTTTCGTCCGAAATATTGACCTTCTGGATATCAGGCATAGGCAAGTCTTTTCTTCTTCATTTTGTCTGCACAGGGACGACATAGAACTTCAGTCTCCAGAGGTCTCTTTCCGCAGATACCACAGACACCATTCAAAATACGTCGTCGGTATGTTGAGGAGATACAGTTCCTGCACATGGTTCTTCCAGGAACTACCGGCTTGTCCCAACAGGACCCACAAAGTCCCTTTCGGAGCGCCTTTTTCCTGTTCTTGATCTTGTATTCCCTGAATTTTTTGCGGCATTCATTGCAGGCAAAAATGAGTCTGGTGCGTGAGCGGCGGGCTTTCTTGAGTTGAAGGTCTTCTTCTGAGAGGGGTTTACCACATTTGAAGCATCGATGTTGTGCGGCTTTCCGCATAAGTCGAATCTGATTGTAAATGCGGACGCGATCGGTATTGAACCGGGCACTTATGCTCTGAATACCCTCACCCTGCTTTCGAAGAGTCAGTATCTGTACCCGTTCTTTATCAGTCCAATCTCGGGTCTTTCTGACCGGTACTTTTGCATACCATGTTGGTCTGCTCATTTTGACACCTTACCTGTTATGAGTTCTTCCTTTGATGAAAACCAGGTTTGTCCATCCAGACTGTAGATTATATAATCAACAGTATTCCCAGTTGGTCTTTTCAGAGTTCTGAAACGTACAACATCAGAAACACCTTCTGCCTGAGCTTCTACATTGAAACCCTCTTCACCCGGAGTTGTTCCAATAGAGAGTATCTTCAATTGCACTGTTTTCTCTTTGATGCCCTTAGCTTCTTCATGAACCTTCAGACAATCTGTTTTGAATTTCTCGACTATCGTCAGAAACTTTTCCTGCTCTTTTCGGGGAAGATTCATGAATTCTTTTACAAGCAGTGTTTGAAACCACTTTCGATAGAACTCAAAACGAGATCTCAATCCTTCTGGAGACATAGCCCCATTTCCCCCTTCCAGGATCATTATACGTCTTTGTGCTATGGAAATGAAACCGTCTGAGAATCTTAGTGGGTATCGTCTTGATTTATACGGGGTTTGGAGAAACTCACAAATGCAATACACAAATCAAATGTTTCTGAGACACTGTTGATGGATTTGTCGAAGACCTCATTCATCCGATTGATGAGCGAGGCTGTGGTTTCATCTGTTTCGGTGGTGTCAATCATCTGCGTCTCTTCTTAGGAATTCTGACTTTGACTTTACGCGGTTTGATTTTGTGTGGTTTCAGGTGCTTGGGCTTTGAGGGCTTCTTGATGAACGGCGGTTTATAGCGGCGAAAAAGCTTACGATGCTTGAGTATTGTTCGATACTTTCGCATGTATCTACGGCGTTGAACCAGAATCTTGGAACGGTTACGACGATAATAAAGTCTCCTCTTAAGGCGCTGTAAAGGTGAGCGCCTTTTAGGAGGTTTGATTCTCATTTTAATGGCAATCTTATGCACAGGCGGTTTCCTTGTTTGAAATATTTTTTCTTATTTCGTTATACTTCTGTGCCCATATTTTTGGATCGTCTGAGGAATCGACTCCAAAAAAGATCCACAGTTCTTCAAGAATATATGCATAGATTAATGCTAAATCAGTTATGACCTCATCATTAAGTTCTTTATACTTCTTACCAGCCCTGATTTCCATCAGAACGATCGCGAGAGCAACATCATCTGGATCACATCCCAAAATAAACAAAGATTTGAGATGTGACATGGCATCTTCCAGACTGGAAAAACATGGGAAATGTATGACGTCGCCAGGCATATATTGTGGTAACGCTATAAGAAGGATATTAGGGTCCTGCTAACTACTTTAATTTAAATAGATTAACATACCTATTTAGAGAACAAAAATAATTGATTCATTCCTCCTGTTGGGATGCTCCAAGCTTTTCTAACAAGATTCATATCAATGAATGGTCTTTTAAGTAGACTCAATGAGTATTCCAAATAATCCTGCGCACAACATTTTCTGTGGAATAATGGAACACTTTCTTTGGGCGTTAAGACCCCCCAGGGTTAATCCAAAGAGTTCTGGCGTAGAAGTTTATGACGGATCGGACTTCAGACAAAAGCGCCCTAAGAGCACGCTTCTTTGTACAAGTAGCAAGATTAATATATATACGGGGACGGATCGGATCATTTAAGCACCTTGTCCCCACGTTGTCTTCAAATCATACCCTGTTTTTTCTTGAAAGCGTAGAGTCTATATTCGGGGCAACTTTTAACCTCAGCCTCCAACTTGTCATATTCATCAAGCAGAATCTGAATCTTGTCTGCCGTAAGATGTCCCCGTTGGATTCTATCTGAGATTTCTTTCATCCGTTTCAAAGGGCGGATAACTTTCCGATAGACTTTGTTCTGACCCATGGCTGCTGATTGATTCTTCAAACCCAGGCAATTTTTGCACTGGTAGGTATGTTCGAGACCAGATCCATCAGGTGGAAGGAACAGTTTTCCGACCCTGGTTTTGCATTTAGGGCATGAGAAGAACCATCGATGTCCACCAAGCCGATTGGGAACGGCTGTATATTCGAAGGTCTGTTCGTTTGCTATAAATTTCCGTAACTCTTCTTCCGTGTGTTGATGAATCTCTTCTGAAGTTGCATCAGGATAATCCCGATTTACAATTTTACGGGCGGCCTTTTGAAGATGACTACAATTAATCACGCTACAGTTCTCAAGTACGAGTTTCATGTCATAAACTCCTTATTTGACTTCATTAAGAATCAAATATTAATAGACTATTACGAAAATAACTGCGGAAAACAAAAAAGAGGCCCTTTTAGAGCTGGATATAAGGCCTCTTTGCGTGGTTTTTAACGAGGGCTGAAACTGTCAGCAGATCTGACTACTGCTACCACCTTGGGGGTAGTCACTGTCTTTGGAACGACAGTCTTTTGGACTGCGGGCTTCGAAGAATAGGCGGGTGTTGATTCCGGGAGTGCGGGGGTCTTTACAGGTTGCTGAACCTTTGTCACTTTTTTAGGAAGTCCCTTTTGGAGTTTGTGCTCGAATATCTTCTGACCGTCTTTGGAGAACTTAAAAATGGGTGTAAGATAAGAAGAAATTGACACCTGTTCTCCTGTACGTGGGTTACGACCAATCCTTTGTTTTCTGGTTTTAACCTTAAACACTCCAAAACCTCTTAGTTCTATACGATTACTTTCTGAAAGAACCGTTATTATTTCGTCTAAAAATGATTCAAAAACGGGCTTAAGTTCTGTCGATGGGATTCTCATTCTTTTTGATACACGGCTGCACAAGTCAAACTTTGTGATGTTCATGCGATCCTCGCCTTTAGTAGTTTCTTTATTTTTATAACTATCCTTGTAACCCAATTAGGTATTGTTACACCTAAAACAGACATTTCAAGCACCCACTCTAAAGCACATATGTCACCATATTTTCGCGGTTTAATACTTGGATCTTTTAATTCCCTTTCAAAGATTTGTTGTATGTCTTCTTTCGAATATCGCGGTGCCCAGGCATTACAATCTTGTGATTTTCCATTGCACACATCGACGAGTTGAGGAAAAATACCGTCTTTAATGTCTGTGGATTCCTGATGGACAAGACACAGGGGCAGCTCATATGTTTTGCCATCGTTACCCGTAAAGATATATCGGCAGTGGTATCGACAATTCTCCGGTGTTTTCCTTGTGTATTGTCGATAGAGTACCACAAGGTGTTTGAATTTAGCTTCTCTTAATTTTTTATAGACATTCCCTGGACTTCTCATTTGATATCCCAGGTCGGCCCGAATACAGTGATGGAAGGTTTTTTGAAAAAGAATTCATCCTCAATGAAGTGCACCCGATCCGCATAGGGTTCGAGTGCGACGTTATGACACTCTTTAAAACCCCAAATCTCAATCTTCTTGTTTCTTTCTTTGAGATATTTACATAGTGCTGCGAAATCACCATCTCCCGACATAAGGATCCATTTATCAAAAATCTGTATCTTATCCATACAGTCAACGGCTATCTGCACATCGTGATTGGCCTGAATATAAAAGGGCCTTCGACCAGCGCGAGATACTCGAACGGCATTTTTAATGCACAAGTTATAACCAACAGACTGTAATTTTTTCTCAAATTTGCTGCTGTCGAATTCCGGTCCACGGATCATATAAATTTTGGCATCGGTAAGGACTTCGGTTTCGCGCTGATGAAAATGGGCCCATATTTTTTCAAAATCGATTCGTTGTCCTTTATTCCGTGCGGCATAGAAAAGGTTCTGCAGGTCTATCTGCATGAAGGACGCACTATATGAGTTTTCTCTCATTTTGTTCTTTCTATGACAAGACCGTGGGGGGATTCTGTGGCGCGAAACACCTGGTCAGCATAAGTTTCAAATTCTTTTTTATGGGTGACCAGTAGTACGTCTAAGCCAAGTTTTTGTGCAAGTTGAGACACGAGAAGACTTGTGCTGGGAATATAATCTCCACCAACCGAGGCAAAGGTTTCATCCAGAAGCATCAATCTTCCAAGCTTCAGTTTCAACATGGAAAGTATTCTCAGAAGAAAACTTTCAATGACAGCCACACTTCCACCAAATGATCCGAATTCTCCCTTGATACCATCTTTCTCAGTAATGAGCTCTATGTGAATCCGATCATTCTTCTTTGTGATAACAGGGGTAAATGAAATGTTCTGATCCTCAAATACCGTCTTCAAGCCATAACTGATCAGTCCTGCCATCTTTTTAATCTCATCGTTGACCATCATGTCTATAACGTGTTTTAGAACAGCGCTCGTTTTTATCAGAACATCAGACTGTTCTTTAATAGATTCTATTTCTTTTGACAATTCATCTTTCCTATCACTGAGGGCGGTATAAATACCGTCCATTTTATCAATACGACTTTGAAGACTGTCCATACCTGCTAAACCTGTCTGGCAAGGCTAAAGACTGCAACCGATCTGTACGATTTCTTCGATGTTTTTTCTTTCTCTTTGATTTCCAGTTCTCCGTCACTGAAAATATGACACCGCCGTTCATCGACATAAACATCTACGCCATCAGTCTGTAACAGACCCATAACCAATTTAAAGTGCCTATAATCTACAATAAAGTCCTTTGTTTCATTTCCGCTGTTACGCTTACAGGCCATATGTTCGGTTGAAGAACGTTCAGCAATCGTACTCAATTCGAGCCCCGTATTGGAGAGGGACATTTTGATGCCGACACTGTTTCCTGCGGCGATGGCAAGTCGTGAGAGTTTCGTTGAGAATAGTGTCCTATCAGTAATGGTAAAATTGTCGGTCTTTGGTGCTGATAGCTCAATAGGAAATGAAGGCATTTCTTCATTTGTTTTGAGGAATCCAAATCCCATTGAATTGTCTGTGGTAAAAAGTGCAATAATTTTACTTGTCGTCATGATCTGTAGATTCAAAGGATCTAGACGGTTGATCATGGTGATGATTGGAACAAGCGATATTTGACGGAATGCCAGTGGTTCTATACCATCCAAATCTGTGTTTTTGAAGGCCCCAACGCGGTTGGACCCATTCGCACCATACATGATTCCATTTGCAACAAACATGCAAGAGAATTTTCTATTTTTTGGATCCGCCAGGAATCCACGGATGAATTTCAACCCTGTCAGAAACAGGGCAGCATTCATTGTTTTTAATGGCTGAAGTTTTTTAAGATCCGTGTCAAATGTTATCAATTTATCTGGTTCGAAGGATGCGAAAGAGACATAAGAGTTTTCATTCTCAGACACGAACACCTTAAGAGTTTTATCCTCAGAATTATAATCGAGTTTGATGATTTCTGATCCAGACTTGTCTACTAAATCGGCTAACTTTTTCGGGTCAGCAGTAAATACAGTATCAGTTTTTGAAACCTGCTGAATAGGGCATATTGCTGTAGCTATGCGGTCTCCATTGGTGGATGAAATTTTCATTTCATCATTGATGCGGAAGATGGCATGACTCTGGGGAGATCCTTCTTTGTCTTCCACACCCAAAGAAACGATGTTCAGGGCCTTCTTGAAGTCTTCTTTTTTTGTCGATAACTGCATGATTTTATTCCTCGATTGCTTTTAGTTTTTCGTTCAGGTCAAAAATGTCCTTCTCAAGCTTATCAAGAAGTTGCTTGAGTTCTTCCTCTTTTTGCTGACGTGTTTCTGATAGCTTCTTCGGGTCAAATCCCTTTGAGGTTATTTCGCTGATAAGGGATTCCAATTGAGCTCGTTGAGCACGATATCGCTCATCGAGTCGGATTTTCTTACTGCTGATTTCCTCTATGTTGTCCTGTATTTTCTTAAATCTTTCTATCTCGTCCATGGACCCTTTCCTTTTCTAAATAATATCCGAGAAAGTCTATAAATTAAAGTTCAAAAACCGAATTCCTGAACGTTGCCATTCCCCACATCTTGTATCTGTGATGGTTTTTTATGCTTGGACTGCCACAGGGCGTGCTCACTGCATGTATTGGCATATTCACAAAAATGACAAGATTTATGACTTGGAGATGCTACAAAATCAGATAGGGACTGAATCTTCTTTATGTCTTCTGATAGCCGTACTCTAAATACGTTAAGAACATCGATGCTTAAATCGACTGGCATCATGACATTAAATTTGTAATAGAAGAAACCCAGATGTTTCGGCATCTTCTTCTCGTGTAGATAATAAAGCAAGGCGTAAAAATATAGCTGTTCATTACTTACGTTTCTTCCAATTTTTCCTGCTCCTTTACCATCAAAAATAAAAATGTCATTTTCTGTGTTGGTGTGTATGAAATCCAATCTTCCAGTAATATTAGTGTCATCCTTTGTAACAACCATGATTTCTTTTTCGGATTTCGTATCAAAAAAATATTTCTTGGAAGATGAGTCCATAATGGCAAAGGTATCCAAACAGGCCTGCTCGACGATTTGCTCTTTTCTCATTTTTACAAAAGGGGCATTCCAGTTTATTATCGAAGAAGATTCAAGTTGGTCCCATAACACAGCCATCTTATTTCGAATGGTTTCATGGTCCATGTGGGGGCTATCATGTCCCCATACATTTGAAAACATCCGAAAGAAACTCTCCATCAATTTGCCGTAGAGTTTGAAATAGTCATTTTGTGGAACCGTCGGAGGAGCCTTGTGACGGTATTTAAAGAAGTACTTTTTAGGGCACTCCTTGAAATCTTTCCAGGAATGGTAATGAAGATTCATATCTCTATCAGTTCACACAGATGTTCTAGTATGTGACCGCGCATTGCTTGCTGGGCTTCTTCTTTTGTCTTCCATGATTTTGGAACAGGATTAGAATAGTCGTCCTCTATGAACCCGCCCACGTCTCCTTTTTGAGTTCTCCATACAACATACCACATCTTTTTTTTCTTCTTGTTCATCTTTGTTTGAGTGCCTCATGTAAAAAATACAGGGCTTTGTCTTTGACTGCCTGTGCAGCGTTTATATCCTTAATAATTTCTTCTATACTTCTTTCTTTAGTATCCTGCATCGAATCCAAAACCAGCTTATCTACGAACATTTCAATCTGCTGGACTTCTTCCTTTTCTTCTTTTCGTTTCTTAAGGTCAAAGACCTCTGATGCTGGTCTGACTTTCAGCTTTATTGACTGAATGTCTTTCGTTACATGATCATCATGAACAGTTATCTTTATAAGACCTATTTGTGGCTTATGTTCAATGACATCTTCAGTTAGTGTGCCCCTACTTATTGACCCAATATTGATGAAATGACGACCATCCATTTCATAGATTCCCTGGTCCAGATGGTAGTGCCCTAAGACGAATATGTCTGGCCCCGTTGGAAATTCTTTGTACCCATAAATGCGCTCTTTGAAAAGCATGCCCGGAGTCGGAGAGGAGTAAACATGCATAAGACATATTTGACTGACAACATTATTTTCTCGGGGTGGTATTTTGACTTCGCCAGGATGAAAATCATCTGTATACGGTATGCCTATCAATGAAATTTTGTGTCCCTGTTTTTCAATTGTCTCATTCCTCAATTGTTTGATGGTCTTATCTCGAAAAAGAACACCCAGGGGCTGGCCAATCAGACTCTCAAGTCTGTTTCCTGTGAGATCATGATTGCCTTCGATCATGTAGATAGGGCATGGAAATGTACCAAAAACACCAATAAGGTTCTGAACAAGTTCGTGGCTGTTCGCTACGGGTCTTTTGAAATGGAACAGGTCACCCGCTATCAAAAGCCCATCAGCCTTGACTTTTTCACAGACAGTTCGAATCTGTACAAGCTTATTAAGAATAGATTCCTTGAATGGGTCAATACGTGAACGTGGGTTCACATCAGTTATGTGAATATCAGATGCAGTTATGAATGTGAATTCCGTCATCAGAAAGCTCTTTTGCACAATGGGCAAGCAGTTATTTTTGAGCGCTCTTCATTGAGGCCCTTCAACTGTTCTTCCATTTTACCCAGCTCATTTCGAGTTTCTCGTGTCGAAGCCACACTTTCTTGGAATGCCCTTTCAAAATCTGTTAAGAATGCAACCTCTTTCATGATTTTATCGGCCCGTGCATGCTGAGGAATTTCTAGTTCTGCAAACTTTTTGAGGCCGGATACACTATGAAGAAGGGTCTCATAATTTGTCAGCCATTTAGTGATGGTTTCTAAATCCTTAAGATGCTTATCGGCTTCAGTATGAGACGGCACATCAATGCTTGTTACAGTGGTTAATTCTTGTGTGGATTCCTGGAGCCGTACAAATTCCGTATAAAACCTTTGTATTTCCTGGAAACGAACAAGCTTTTGATTACAGGTCTTCGAGTCTGGCACTTCTATTTTCTTGAGAGGTTCCAGCCTCTTTATTTCTGTGGCAATTTCTTTCAGGTGGGACTCAAATGATTGCACTACATCGATTTCTTTTCTCAGTTCTTCACACCGCTTCTCAAGAGATCTTATCTCTTGATGCTGCTTCTTGATGGCTTCAAAACCTTTGAATTTTTCTAACTGTTTGTCGACGATCACCAAATCTTCTTCTCTGGTTTTTAGAAGATTCTTTGCAGACCTCAGTTCTTTCTGGCACAGCTCATCTGCCAATGTTATCAGATCCAACTTATACATGGCTGAGAGAGCTTCAGCCACTTTTGATCCGGTTTGATTTAAAAGAAAATTGGGTTCAAATTGTTCGGCGAAAAGAGGGCAGACTTTCTGATCTCCAAGTTCGACAGGTTTGAATCCTGCATTGATGATGGGTTGGGGGATGCCTTTAATCTTAGAAAACTTTTCCCCATTGATTAGATATACGGCTCCACTGCCCTTTTTCCACACCAGGTTGAATGCGTCTTTTACAATCCCCACTTCGCATTCTTTTGTTCCCTTACGTATGAAATCCGTACCCTGCTGATTGGTAAGGGCAAACATTATGGCACGAACAACGGCACTTTTGCCGATGTTGTTCTTACCAACAAGGACAGTGAAGCCGTTGATGTCGAACTCGATATTGCCAATGCTCTGGAAATTCTTTATGGATATTCTGGTCACTTCTTACCTTTTGCCTTTTTGAAACTATCGGTAGTGGCCGTAAGCATCTTATCCAGTTCATCCTCGGTCGTGGAGTCTTCGGCGATTGCTTCTGCTTTCGTCTTTTCATCCTCTTTGAACACGAGATTGGCTAGAAGTTCTTGATATTCAGGGCCCTCTCTTTTCAAAAGATCCCGTAGTTGTTCGCGACCCTGAACATTGAAAACCGTCCGGTCCCCCTTTTCGAACTTATAGAAAGGGCCAGATCTCTTAACCACACCACTGTTTTCAGCAAGTTCGATGATAGACATGTAATTGTCAAACCCTTCTCCGAATCGAATGAAGACTGGTCCAGAAAGAAATGGTCGGTCAATACGATTCTTGATCATTTTAACATTGACCATGATATTGACCGGTTTCTTTTCAGTCTTTCCTGTAATAAGGCTCTTTTCACTGACTGTTTCAACTTTTCCGGTCTCAAGTTTGATTCTGACTGCAGCATAGTACCTAAGTGCTTTACCTCCACTGCTTTCTTCACTAGGTCCGCGCTCATACTGACTCTTAATGACCGAGCGCATTTGATTGATGAAAACAAGACATGTATCAACCGGTTGAAGTTTCTTAGTGATGTATGCCAGGAACATTGACATGAGCTGAGCTTGAAGACCTATCCTACTTCCCTCATCAATTGCACCCTCCAAAACCTCTTTGGGGATCATGGCTGAAACACTATCAACAACAATGAGAGGGGGTTTCATCAAGAGGGCGTCATTGATGAATTTAGCCCCGTGTTGAAAATGATTAGGCTCAATCAGAACCAGTTTGTTGGGGTCAAGGTCAATGCCGATGTTCTTCGCATATTGTTTATGAAATGTTCTTTCAAAATCAAGCCATATTGGAATGCCACCTTGAAGTTGGCACTGTTTTATGGCGGACATTCCGAGAGTTGTTTTACCGGAGGACTCATCCCCCATTATTTCAACAATGTGGCCTCGAGGAAACCCACCAGCTTTGCCGTTGTTGGTTCCGTCTCCAATCAATGAGTTGATGACCCAAGACCCCGTAGGAATGAACATAAAAGGGGTAATTTCTTTCAGATTGGCAATGGCATCACGATCATCCTTCGAGATTCTTTTGTAGTACTCGGCTGGGGTCATTGGTCGACCAATTTTGTCCGCCATCGGTAATCTCCTTTATGATGTTTTGTGTTTTACGGGCCTGTTTTGAGTAATCAAAAAACTGATCATTTTCTCTGTATATGATGCCTGTGTATTCCGTGATGCCCTTTTTCGACCCTTTTACATAGGTATGTTTACCACAGAACAATCTTTGCTCATCCTCACTGAGATCTGTGTCTTTCAGTTCTTTCAACATATTCCAACGATAGAATCGAGACCCCAGTTTAGCTGCGAAATAAGCGTCTGAAACGTGCTCAGAAAATTGTTTCCCGTGTTTATCGAGTTCAGTTTTCGCCTGGTGAACCATGTGATGCTTTGTTACATCAGTAGGTTTCATTGAAGGAATAGCTATCTTTTTCAAGGAAAGCGGTTGTACATAAAGAACGAACATGTTAAGATCGAGAAACACTTCATGATAGAACTGATTGAGGGCATACAGGACTTCTGTGCTGAAGTCCTGCCAGTAGGGGGCTTCCATCGAAAGGAATCGGATCCCAGTTTTCATGAGAAGATTACGCAGCCGTTCTCGTTGTAGAATCAGTCGTTGTACGTTCAAACCATTAGATGTATCGGTTTTGAACGTACCAAAATCAATGAGTGCTTCCCTCCCCGACCCATGCTCGTCCAGTATTACCCAGCCGGTATGAGTCAGGGAGGGGTCAAGCCCAATAATAGACATATCAGACTTGATCGAGCACCTGGTCCAGATTCAACTTTGACGTTGGATCCGCACCAACGACTGTCCCCATTCCGAGAAGGTCTTTAATCTCCTCGATCGAGAGGTCACTGGCGATCGATTTCTTCAGACTTTCCCAAATCGGTTTCGCCGATTCAAGAACCTGTTTCTTGAGTTCTTCTTTCGCAGTCCAGATGCACTCATTGCACGGCGTAATGTCGAGATGCTGATACTCGTCATTTGTGCAGGCAACTTTCACATCGTGGGATGCGAGTGGGAACTCAGAGTTTGTATTCTTCAATTTAACGTATGTCTGTTCACTGAAAATCCAGGGCATCAGCGTGTACTCAAACGGCTTCTTAAGATTCCCCAGCTTATCAGTGGCATATCTGCAGATAACAGACCCGACTCTCCACTTCGCCGGACCTATCTTTTCGCAGCAGATACTTTTCTTGCAGAGGAAAAACCGATCTTTGAAATGGGTTTTGGCACCGACAAACATCGCCTTCGGGTCGGAATAAACGATACCAAGGCGGTCTGTTTCATTCTTCCGCCCCTTGTACTTATCGTAAATTCCGCCACGAATGTCTTCATTGTCAAACGCAAACGTTTCGAGGTCTGCCATAATGGTTAAGCCTTTCTGGTTGTTTCGTACTGACTCAGTAATGCATCGATGTCGATCTGATCTGCATTTTGTGGCCCATCAATTTTCTGGGTAGTTGATTGTGCATCTATGGTTTTCTGTTCCGGTTTTCCTTCCGGATCTGCCTTTATGGGACTGCTGTTCGATTCAGTTTCTCCTTTCTCTGGTTGAGAATCAGTGATGAGGGCATCTAGGTCGATCTGATTTGGTTTGCTTCCTTCTGCCTCCTTTACTGATGTTTCATCGGGTTCATTTTCCCATAGAACGTCCGATGGATCCTGAAATCTTTGTTCATCCCCGGCTTCAGAATTATCTGGATCTACCAGATTGCTTTCAGGTTCTAATATTTTGTCCACATCCAAGTCCACTGTCGGATCGACTATATCAGTATCTCTGGACTTTGTTTCAGCATCTTTAAAGACATCTGGGGGCTCACTCAATGCTTCTATGAGACTCTTTGCCGCCACATCAGATGCATTTGGTGTCTCAAGTTTTATCTGTGATTCCATTATCCGCACCCGCAGCTTAATGTCAGAATTCAGACGATTTATGTTCTTAAGTTTTAGATTGATTGCCCTTAGTAGATTATTAAGCTCCATCAGCTCTGTTTGATGCTTATGTATCTCATGAATCTTGTCTTTAAGCCTGGAGTTCGCCATTGCCTCTCTGTCTTTGATGCTAGGCAATGCTTTGATCGTTTCATCATTTACAATCAGATTTTCTTTCTCAGTTTCATAGGCTCCGACTGTATCATTTAATGCTCTCTGTATAACAGACATTTCTTGATTGGTTTCGATATAGTAACGTTCTATTTCTTCAATGAAAAGGTGACACTCTCCTATACAAGAATTTATATGCTGAGGATTGGGAACTAGAGTATTCTCAATCTTCGGGCGCATCTCCAGAAGACGGTTATAGATGAACTCTTTTTTACTGGCTTCCATTATCTAATAATATGCCGTCGTAAAAGATTATTAAAGTTGTTTGGGGGCGTCGATTTCTAACTTTATTAATTCGAGATACTTAGACCCCGTCTTAGACAGGGAGTTTATTAATCTGACGGACTCGGAATCGGTTGGATTTCCAAAAAAATAGACGTTCTTAATGCCTGCTGCGACAACCAATTTCATAGACTCTATCTTGGGGAAAGAGGTACAGAAAAGCATGGCCCCACTAAGGTCTTGGTCATGTGATCCGTACAGAGCATCCTGAATGGCAGATATTTCCCAGGTCTTATCCTGTACTAGTTTTCGATTGTATCCGTAAGAGAGAATTTTTCTTCCTCTGATAAGCAGGGCCCCTTCTCTGTCAGGACATTGGGAGAGCTTACTTGCCCCGTAAGCAATTCCGGCAAAGAAGGATTTTTCTTTTTCTGTAAGCACGCTATTATCCTTTCCCCAAGCTTCGTATTTCGTTTTGTGACGCTGATGTTGTTTATGGCTCTTTCGATAGCTGACCCATGGCCCAGAACAATGACCTTTTCTTTCGCTCGAGTAAGAGCTGTGTAAAGGAGATTCCTTTGAAGCATGTTCTTTCCGAATTGATTGATGAATGGGAGAATAACAAACGAATATTCTTGGCCTTGACTTTTGTGAATCGTGATCGAATATGCCAGCTTAATTTTGTTCTCTATTTCATCAATCGGAATATCGATATATCGTTCATCTATTTCTATGGTTATCTTGCCTGAATCAATTGAAATGACTTTTCCAATGTCTCCGTTGAAAATTTCGTTTTCATAATCATTTTGTCGAACGATAATTCGGTCACCCTTACGAATGGTAGATCGGCCTAAATTCATTTCCTGGGGTTCTTCTTCAGGCGGATTCAGTACCTGTTGAAGAACTTGATTCAATGTATCTACTGAAAGTGGTCCATCATTGCGCGGTGTAATAATTTGAAAATTTCGTCGTTCACTTTTAAATTTCTGAGCAAGAGAAACAATCACTTTTTCCATCTCTGATACATCTCGCATTCTCATAAAGAACACATCAGCCTTCGGGTCTGAACTGAAAAGGGACAAATCAGAATTACCGTGTTTAATTTGATGCGCCACTTTAATAATGTCAGAGGCATCATCTTGACGGAATATCTTGTCAAACCTCACAACAGGAACAGATTCTGACGCGATAAGGTCCTTCAAAACATTACCTGCCCCGACAGAGGGAAGTTGATCATGATCACCAACAAAGACAAGGTGCACTGATTTCTTAAGGGCGCTTAAAAGATGATAGAAAACTTCCTGATCGATCATTGAAGCTTCATCGATGATAACTATATCAGTCTCATAAGGGTTCAGCTCATTGTAAATCCATTCGTGCCCTCTATATCCAAGGCACCGATGAATCGTGTAGGCATCATGATTAATCGTAAGGGCTAATTTCTTTGCACTGATGCCTGTCGGTGTCAAGCAGGTAAGACGCAATCGCATCTTGTGTGCCAGTTCAACAATAGCCCTCAGTAGTGTCGTTTTACCTGTACCTGGGGCTCCGGTTATAATAAAAACCTTGTGTTCAATAAAGAAGTACAAGGCTCTTTTTTGCTCGTCACTCAGAATGAATCCACTCTCTTTTTCGAAGTTCTCTATATGACTGTCTATGGCTTCTTTGTTGAGCAGAATCAAATCAGATGGATGATTCATGATATTGACAAGAAGAGATGCAGACTGTTCCTCAAACTTAAAAATCGCTTTTGAATAAACTGCTCCATCATCGACAATTATTCTGTCTTCTGACAACAGACCGCTAATGACGGGTTGTATGTCTTCTAATGACAATTCTGATTTACCAATAAAGGGGCTTTTTGTGTCCTTTCCAAATTGTGTTGTAAGATTAACTATGTTTTCTAATTTCAAAAAAAGATGTCCGTTTGATGGACATATCTTGTCGAGTAGATAAAGAACGAAAGCTTTCAATCGATTGGGTTCTGATTCAGGAATGCCAAGCTTCTTGGCAACAAAATCTGCTGTTGTAAATCCTATGCCCTCGATGTTGGATAGAACATAGGGATTTTCCCGTATCTTTTCCTCTGCCTCAAGGCCCCCTCCAAAATGTGCTAATACCTTTTTTACTCTTCGTTCTTTGAGTCCTAAAGAATACAGGAACACACGAAGCGAATAGACTTGTCGATTCTCCTCCCAAACTTCTTTGTTTTGGGTCCAAGCACTGATAAGACTTTCTGCTGAAACTTTTCCTATACCGTCTACTTCTTCTAACCGCTTTGGTTCATTGTTGAGAACAGAAATGAGGTCGCTGCCAAAATGATCCGCCAATAAACGGGAACGCTCGGGTCCTATGTTCGGAGCTATTTGATCAATAAACAATCTGATACTTTCTACTTCCTCCACGTTATGGGTCACATGATACGAGTAGACTTTAAAGAACAAACCGTACTTGGGATGAGATTTGAAGTCACCGTGGAAGTCCGCGACGGCATTCAGTGTTATATCAGGACCAAATTCTCCTGTCATTATCGTTGGTGAACCAGAGACTGTTCTTAAACGGATAACTTTGTATCCTGTCTCTTCGTTCGAAAAGAGCACTTTTGAAACTGTACCTTTTATGGTTTCCACTTAAGAGTTTCCTTTATCAGAACATACACCCTTGTAGATGTATATCAGTCGTCGATATTCCTGCCAGATGGTTAGTTTGTACTCTTGGATGTAAACTTTGTGGTCGGATTTCTTACTATAATTTGAACCACCAAGATATCTTTTTACAGCGTGTATCAATGCCACCTCTTTTCCCTCTGATACCTTTTCCTCATAACCTTCCCCAAAATAGGAGAAACCGATACAGGCATTAAGTATGTCGTTCCACAGAGTTTTGTTTTCTTTAAATCTGATTCCTATTTTTTCTGCTACAGCTTTACCTGTTGCTTCCATAACTTGGATAAGGCCTTTGGCGTCCTTTTCTGATTTGACGGTGGGATCAAAATTCGACTCTATCCGTATAAGGGCTGCAAAAATCTCCCAGGGCATATCATATTTTTTTGCGAAATCATGTATAATTACAGAATAGTAATGGGCCTCATATGTTGACAAAAAGTCATAAGCAATTCTTAGCGTTTCTTCCATGTTTTTAATTGCTAGGTCTTTGTCAGTAAAAGTCTTTAAATCTGATGAAAGTTTGTTTATTACTTGTTCTTGCTTGAAAGATTTCTGGGTTTCATAGTAGAACATAGTTCCTATAACGAGAGAGAAGACAATCATTACCATTAAAAGTGCTGTAAGTAGTCTAATCATTTTTCCTCAAATAATGGGATGTCTTTAATTTCAAAATTCTCTTCAATCTTTTTTGGCCCTGATTCCCCAATCATTGCCAAAAATTCTTTTTCCGGGATTATTTTGGTACCATACTGTGCAGCCTTTCTGGATTTTGTTGATCCTTTGTTTTCGTTACAGACCAGGAATGACAGGGTCTTGGTGACTGATGAACTGTTTGTTCCGCCATACTTCTTGACAAGGTCTTGATAGCATTCCCGAGGGAATTCCATTGCTCCTGTAAAACAGAAAGACAGACCTGTTAGAACGTCCTGTGATTTCTCTTTTTCTTTAAGGGTAACGGCCATTAAAAGAGAATCAATTTCTGCCTTGTAATAGGCCAACCCATCTACAATGGATCTCGCGGACACAGTAGAAAATCCTCGTATAACCACTATTTCATCGACGGTTGCCTCCATCAATCGGTCGATGGTTCCAAAATGAGAAAGGAGCTCTTCTGAGGTCTTTTCTGAGATGCCAGGAATGCCCAAGGCTGTCAGGAAAATTGAAGGTTTGAGAACAGATGCCTTTTGAATATTATCAATGATTGTCTTCGCGGACTTACTTCCCCACCCCTCAAGATTTATAATGTCTGCTGATTCGAGTTTGTAGATATCAGCTATGATCTTTATTCTTTCTTTTTCGATGAGTTTCTCAGCAAGAGCCTGCCCAAATTCATCTATGCCTACCACCTTAATCCAATTCATAATTCTGTGAAAATTGCGACGGGGGCACAGGTCGTTAGTACAAAAAATTGACGGACCTGTTCTTTTCAAAGGACTATTACAGGCCGGACATTTGGTCGGATACTGAATGGGTTTATTAACGTGTTCAACAACCTGTGTGACTTTGGGGATGATATCACCTGCTTTTACCAGCGTAATGGTATCACCTATACCAATACCCAGTCGTTCTATTTCAGCAGCATTGTGGAGTGTTGCCTTTTTGATAGTTGACCCCTCAATTTCAACCGGCTCAACCCATGCTAATGGAGTCAGAATTCCTGTTCTACCAACATCCCAGGTAACTTCAATGAGCTTAGTCAGAGCTCCTGGAGGGGTGAATTTCCACGCTATTTGTGCCCGGGGACAATTCCCAACAACACCATGCTGTTTCTGAAGTTCTCCTGAACATACTTTTATTACTACACCATCTATGCCAAAAGGATAACTATCGCGTCGCTTTTTAAACTCATTGTATGCCTCTATCATCTTTTCAACATTACCCACTATTTGAACAGGAGTTTTAAATCCAAAGTGATTGAGAACGTCTATCTTGACATCCTCGTCTTCAACATTAATTCCAAATTCTTGAGGATTGGCATATAAATGGTCATATGGAAGTATCATAAGTCTATCACAATATCTACCATCAAGTCTCCTACTTATTCCTGAAGCTGCATTTCTTGCGTTACTATAACGTTCTTCTTCAGGCAAACTGTCGTTTATTTCCTGAAAATCTTTTTTTGACAGTAATATTTCTGCTCTTACGGACCCATTGTATGAATTTATTGTCTTTGGAACATTACGCATCCGAAACACATTGGATGTTATTTCTTCACCTTCTTGTCCATCTCCTCTGGTTATGCCAGCAACGAGATGACTGTTTTTGTAGATAATGGACAAACTAAGACCATCGAGCTTCGGTTGTGCCGTATATTTCGTGTCTGATGGGAATCGAGAGGACCATTTTTGGAAGTCCTCCTCTGTAAAAACGTTATTAAGGCTACCCATAGGCATCTGATGCTTGGTCTTTTTCCAGGCATCTGATGCTTTGGAGCCCACCTGACTCAGAAGAGAGTTTGATGGGTCATGCTTTTTTAGTGCTTCTTTGAGCGTGTCATATTCCTGGTCGGTCATGATTGGATGACCACCGGAATAATAGGCCTGGTTGGCCTCCTGTATTTTCGATGCTAGGCTCTTTACATCAATTCTTTCTGGTTTCTTTGTCATTGCCCGACTCCTCCCCCCCATCGCCATCTAATTGGTCCATGGCAATGTAATCAAACTGATTCAGAGTTTCCAAGGAAGCTTGTAATAACTTATGTATATACTCCTCTATCTTTTCTCGATGCTTTGCATTTTCAGAAGAGGAGACATATAGTTCGTTGGCTGCTTTTAGTAATTCTCCCAAGGTTTTTGCTTTCTCACGAACAGTAAGAGTCAGAAAGAAAGGAGCTGTTTTCGGTTTTCCATCTTCCATGAACTGTTCGAATTCCTGGTCTCCGAATTCAGACATGAGTCACCGTTCCTTTCAAGGTTTGTAAGAAATGATAGTCACTGAAAATTCCTATTTAAAGAAAAAGATCTCTTTTCTTCTCTCTTTTCTTAGTCTCCCTTATAGGGAGACAAAAGTATTGATCACAGAACTGTAGTGTGAGATGACTTGGATTAAAAAACTAACCTATTAGAAACATTGGACTTATTTCTTAATTCATTAGAAATATTGAGGTTAGTATTATTCAAGAAGAGTCAGAATGAGGTCTAAGTTCAATACTTCTAATCTCTTAAAGGCAGTGACTTTATTTTCTTGTGTGGAATCACCATCATTGATCACATAAGGGAGGACCAAGTGAAGGTGACTATTGGAAGCCCCGATAAAATCTCATTAGGGATGCTGGGAGATTTTGTAGGTCATTGTTGTGGGCAGAAGCATGTTATCTGTAACATTCATCATCTGATGACGGCTGAGAACCTTTCAACATATGTTGATGGCTTCATGGAGACTTCTCCCGATGTGATTTTTCGATATTATGCAAATCGACATGTGAAGACCGCTTCCATACCAGCTAAGCTCATCGATGTGTCAGATGTTGTTTTGTGGACCCCTCAGTTTTCTGTTGAAGTTCAAGTGATAAAAGATACGCTCAATTTCATGGCCCCCATCTTACCACGGTGGAAGGCTAATGTTGAGCGTATGAGTAAGATCACTGTCTAACCAGAAAGGGGATAAAATTTACCACCGCACGAAGGATATCGGGACCAAACTGGTTTTGGCCGGTAGACGAGTCGAAAGCTCCGACCAGGGATGAACGCCTACCATCCCCCAGCAGACAGGGAATCCGTCGTGGGATTCAAGTTCGTTGCCTGAAGTTAAAAATCGAACTTCTGTGGGGTGTGGGAATGGAAGGTTGTTTCCGAGAGTAGCGTGCGTGTGAATCCGCAATGGTTAGGACCATTGGCCCTCTTCCGCAGGGAGAGTAGAAATGCCACAGACTTTACCGGGGCGGATTTGTCCCCGAACCGGTTGGGGAAGGCTAAAAATGGGCGTGAAACAGGCAGATATACGCCTCATAACTAAAAGTAACACGAAAAGAAAAAGTGTTGATCACAGAACTGTAGTGTGAGATGAAGACAACAAATGGCCGGGTGGTATCGGCCAAGAAGTAAAGGATAAGAACAATGATAGAGGTAAGAGATGCGACAGTTAGAATGACAGAACAAACAGTGCGTGAATTGATGAATGCTGTCCAAAAAAGCAAAATCAGAAACCCAGTTTACTGATGAACCTATGCCTGACACAGACATGGATGAGGCTTCTTTCATAAAGGAACGAAGGCGTCATGGATCGATATGAGATAGCTCTTAAAAAGAGTCCTCCTGAGTCTTTGTCATTATATCCTCAGGAATACAAAGATGCTGGTCTATTTGTTTATGAACATATGATCAATGCTGTAAAAAGCTTCATAGGATCTAAGAATGTTCCTGAAACAGTAGAACAAATGAAGCTGGCGTTGATACATGCCATAAGAGAATTAGCCATAAAGAAAGGATGTGACACCGACAATCTACAAGGTGAATTGAGAATTTCCATTGAGGTAATGGATCAGGATCCGAGTACGATAAATATATGTCCGCAAAATCTCTTTACTATGTTGGCGATGAATGGTATCTTTGTTCCACAGCATAGACTAGAGGGAAAGACGGAATGGGTTGTTGGTAATGTAAAGTTCAGATATTTTAATGGCATAGGTGAGATAATTGTCTGATGTATTCTACTGTCTATGGTCATAAGAGGGTCAAAGAGAAATTGTCCCGGCTTGTTTCCAGGGGAGACCTTACAGGGTCGTTTTTGTTTTATGGGCCACCAAGCATCGGAAAGCGCACCACCGCGTTCCTTACAGCGAAATATGCTCTGTGTTTGAACCAGCAGGAGGAAGATTGCACCTGCGAATCCTGTCGAAAGTTTGGTTCAGAACACCCAGATTTCATGTGTGTGGGCCAAGTAGACCGTATAAAGGTTGAGGACATAGACAGAATTCTTGATTTCACATCTGTGATGCCTTTTACTTCCGATCGTAAGGTAATTGTCCTGGATAACGCTGAGTCAATGACCTGGGAGGCAGGAAACAGACTCCTGAAATTGTTGGAAGAGCCCCCTGATGCGGTGTCAATTTTTCTTGTCACAACAGACCAAAACAGGCTGCTTCCAACTATCATTTCCAGATGTCATGACTTTCAATTCAAGTCCTTGTCTGTTGAAGATGCGACGAATGTGTTATGGAAGTGCCTTGGTTTTAATCTTTCAGAAGCGCGGGTTCTAGGATGGATAGCTTCGGAATCATCCGTGGATGTCTTTTCTAATGCAGGATTGTATCTGAAGCATCGAAATCAGGCTTTTGATTTCGTTTCTATTTTCAAACAACGGGATATAATCGAGACCCTGGATTATGTGGACAAGTTCGACAAGACCGAGATAGCTGTTTTTGTTGACATGGTTATATTGATAATGACGGATTTTTTAACACTGTTATACGGTTTGGAGGATATTGTCAATGCAGACATGAGAGATGAAATGAGCAAAGCTTGTAGAGGGTTTACTGACAAAGAACTTCTAGCCATGATTAATGTACTCAGCCAGACAAAAAAGCACGCATATTTGAACATAAATCTTAGTACATCATTTAAGAGTCATCTCATCAGGTCATTTGCGCTTTTACAGAGGTAACTGGTATGCGTTACAAGGATGCGTTGGCATCTGTGAAGTTTAAAAAGGATACCCGTTTTATGTTGACGGGTGGGGAACTTTTTCTCAAGCATCAATTCATACAATCCACGCGCAGGTTTTATCCAACCTATCAATTCATGATGTATGATGAAGAACTCGAAGATGAAGCATTGAACACACTGTATTCAGATAATCTTTTTGGCCCAAAGATTGTAGTTATTAATAGATTTGAAAAGATGGATGTGAAAAGATTTTTTGATGTTTTATGGAAGAATATTGAAGATATAGTTATTCTTCTCGTTTCAACAAAGGCACATTCTAGAGAAGTATCCCAGGTGTTGTCAAAATTTGTTGAAGTTGAATGCTTAGAGATGAGAGATTATGGTGATGATTATCCATTGTGGATACGGACGGTTATATCTGAGAATGGCTTTGAAATTAAAGAAGGTGCTGAGATAATACATGATCGAATAGGATCCAGCCTTTTTGCTATATATAATGAGCTAAGAAAATTGTTCATATATGTAGGTGAAAGGAAAACAATCACACAGAAAGATATCGAACAGGTGGTATCAATACGATCCGTGAGTAGTGCTTACATGATTTTGGAGCGTCTGTTACAGCGGGACATTGTTGGTGTACTTAGAAATTTTGATTCGTATTGCAGAGTCCACGATAATTTCATAGAACTGGCAGCATTCTTTGGGTCATATCTGGAGAAGATGTATCGTATGGTAGTTCTTTATGAAATGAAGACAGCACCAGATAACATAGCTGAGATTATTGGTCTTCCTAAGTTCATTATCAAAACAAAATATCTTCCGAGGGCGTTAGCTATGGGAAAGGAGTCTCTTGCGGGGTATTTGTCTAAGACGATAGATTTGGATGCGAATCTTCGTATATTCAAAGGCGATAAGCGCATTCTTATGGAATCCTTTTTTTATCAGTTTGCACAGTAAGAAATCTTCTTTAGTTTTTATTTCTGTCAGAGTATTATTTCTTATATGACTGAGACCCTCACCACATTGGATGATGGCATTCCTCTGGTTCACGACTGGGGTGATCGATTCCAGGGATGGTATCTTTTTAAAAAAAGAATCAGGCGTGAACCAATATCATTAGAGCATGAGGTAACTTACCCCATCAACATCAGTGATTATCGGTATCAATTCATTATGCCTGCTGTGTTGAAATTCTCAAATGGTCTCATAACTTATACCGATGCAGATCGAAGATTTGGTGTGTTTCGTTTTCCTCGGGAAAGGGATGGTAAGTTCAATGTTCCTATAGCTTTGTCTGATGTGAAAAATTATATGACCCTGACAGAAGAACAGCTTAAAGCACTCGTGAAGAATAGAGAAGTTCTTACGTTCAAAGCGTTTAGTATACCCCAATATGGATTTGAGTTCTTCGACATAGAAACGGAAGAATTTCACTCTATGGAACAAATCTGTAATACTCTTTCGATAGCGGAATTTCAATTGCACTACTTAAAGGAACTCGAGTCTCGTACCGAGCAAGTCAAAACAAAAATCATAAATGGTGTTGATTATCTATCAATACTTTTAGATGTGCTGAATCTAAAAGAAAAAGACCTTGAAAAAGTTTCGCAACTGACTAACAATGTCATCTACCGATACAGATAGGATACCAGATATGCCGGACAAACTTCCTGCCGATTTTCAGCTAACTCCCATCGGACGTGCAGTATGGGAAGATCGTTATGCTCTGAAGGATTCCAATGGGAAATTGGTTGAGCAATCGATTCTTGACACGTTCAAAAGAGTTTCAACGGCAATAGCCTCTGCGGAAAAGGAACACAAGAAGTGGGCCGGAGTATTCTATAAACTCATGGCTGAAAAAGAATTCTGTCCAGCTGGACGGGTGCTCGCGGATGCAGGGACTCATTTTTCTCAATTACAGAACTGTTATGTGATTCCTTTTAAGGACGACAGTTTAGAATCTATTATGAAGACTGCTTCTGATGTGTCAATAACGCAGAAGTTCGGTGGTGGTTGTATAGGGCCCGAGAGTATAGTGATTACTGATAAGGGCCCAGTTAGTTTAAAACAGGTTGTTGATGATAATTATGGAACTAAAGTACTTTCTTATAATCCCAAGACAGGTAAAACAGGGTTTAAAAAGATTCTTGCCCGTCATCGTAAAGATGTCGATGGTAATAGGGTATTTAAAATAAATTTTGATAATATGAAAGGGGGAGTTGCAGCTTCAATAAGGGCTAGTGATTGGCACCCTTTCTTTGTATTTGATGGAGAAAAAATTGTTGAAATTCGTGCGGATAAACTAAAAAAAGGCATGGCGGTTATTGGTTCTACTGCATTGACTGTTCAGTATGATGGTTGGGAGTGGTTATTAGGTTATGTGGCGGGGGACGGTGCTGTTTGTAGATCAAATAAGATAGACGTATGGATGCTACAGAACAACCTACGTATTCGTATAGTTGATATGAATAAAGAATGTATTGAGAGAGCTGCCAAAGTTATGAAAGTTCCGTGTTATATTTCTTCAGACAAGAGATATAAAACCAGAGTATGGTGCTGCGATGCATATTCTGCAATGGCAGACAAGATAAAAAATGAATTTGGTGGGTATCAGACGTGTTTTACAAAGCATGTTCCTTCTTCGATATGGACGAGTTCTGCTGGAGAACGTTTTTCTTTTTTAGTAGGATATCTAGATGCTGATGGAACATTTAGTAAAGAGAAAAAAAGATTCGAGGCCTTTACTGTAAGTGAAAAATTTGCGCATGAACTTTTGACTTTATCTGGTAGCTTAGGTATTAGATCGTCGTTAAGATTTAGACGATCTAGAAGAAAAAATGAAGCGGATGGATGGGAAATTCGATTTTCTGCATCACAGTATTTAGCAGATTGTGTTTGTTCTATAAGTGCAAAATATAAAAAGAAAATAGTTGGACCTGTTTGTGGAGTCATAGATTTTTCTGAGGTTTGGAAAGATTGTCTAATGAAAGTTGGTGTGAATGTCAGAACTAATAAAGCACGCAGGGGTAAAACCAAAATAGATAACACCTATGTTTCTCTTGCATATTGGTTGCAATATGGAAAAGCCACAAGAGAGACCGCGTCCAGAATTCTTCGTGCCTGTAAGAAGGAATTATCTGCAAATGCTGTTCTTTCTAGTCAGATAGTTCGTTCATCAAAACCAACAAATGTGCGCGAAACTCTTTATGATCTTACAGTTGAAACAAATCAAACCTATATTGCTTCTGATCCGCACACAGGAGCATATGTTGTTGTACATAACACCGGATTGAATTATTCAAAGTTAAGACCGGAGGGTGCTTACATTAAAGGTGTTAATGGAAGAAGTTGTGGTGTCATCGGATTTATTGACATGATGTCGGTAGTGTCTGGAGTTATTGAACAAGGGGGTTCGAGGCGGGGCGCAAACCTGGGATTGTTGGAAATATGGCATCCAGATATATGGTCTTTTATCAGTCTCAAGAATGATAATGAATGGGATCGGGTTCGGGAATTTGCAACCATCAACGATGAAACAAAATGGGAGTACTGGAAGAAAGTAAATCCTCATAAACTTCAGATGTATAATGTCAGTGTTGGGATTGATGATGATTTTCTTAAAGCGCTGGCATCAGACGATTTCTGGACTTTTAAATGGCACGGAGAAGAATGGGACCTCTATAAGGTTGTTTACAAAAGAAATATTAGACAGGAAGAATATCAGGAAAAAGAATTTGAGGTCGTTGCAAATAATGAAGCCAGTGCCATATGGAAAGTTAAGAGACTGGTTCCCTATCCCAAAGCAACCGATATTTTTGAAGTGACTTCCAAGCGGAAAGCCAAAGCATCTGAAGTGTGGACTAAAATTTGTTACAATGCTTGGGCGAATGGGTGTCCGGGTATTCTCAATATGTCTACGATACGTCGAATGCATAATGGCGAATACTGTAATCCAATTGAATCAACAAATCCGTGTGGTGAGCAGCCATTGCCGTCATACGGAGCTTGCAATTTAGGTTCATTGATTCTTCCAACATTTATCAATGGAAAAGATATTGATTGGGATCGATTGGCTAAGGCCGTGTCTGTTTCGGTTCGCTTCCTTGATGATGTCACTGATAAATGTGATTTCCCCCTTCCCGAGCAACGCGACGTGGCACTCAAAGAGCGCCGAATCGGTCTTGGTACAATGGGTGTTCATGACATGCTCATTAAGTTGAAACTGGCGTATGACAGTGACAAAGGGCGGGAAATAGTTGAAAAGGTTTTGAAGTTTATTCGTGACAAGGCATATATGGCATCAGTAGAATTGGCTGCTGAAAAAGGATCGTTCCCATCATATGATGAAAAAGGTTTTTTCAAAAGCGGATTTATAGAAACATTGGATGATACTCTTAAAGCTGAAATACAGAAAAAAGGTATCAGGAATTTATGCATTCTAAGTCAAGCCCCCACCGGTACGATCGGTACCATGTTGAATATATCACAAGGTTGTGAACCCTGGTTTGCCATGTCGTTTGATAGACATACAAATATGGGTATCTACGTAGATGGATGTGTCGATTACATTGATTGGAAAGAGAATAATCCCGAAACAAAAAAACCAGATTATTTCAAGACGGCAATGGAAATCACCCCGGATGATCATTTGAAAATGATGATATTGTTCAGCAAATATATGGATGCAGCTGTTTCTAAGACTATAAATCTTCCAAATGAGGCAACCGTTGATGATGTGAAGGCGGTATTTTTGAAAGCTCTGCAAAGCAGTGTGAAAGGTATTACAATATTCCGTGATGGTTGTCGGGTTGGAGTTTTGAAAAGTAAAGATGAAAAGGAGGAACCCGAAAAGGCCAAAGCTCTTAGTGAAGTGATCCCACAGGACTACGGTCCTTTCAGGAAACGTGGAAACCGGGTTGTCGGGGCAACAACCCGAGTCCATATGGACAATCGAAATCTGTATGTCACCGTAAATAAAAACTATGAAGGGTCCATGGTAGAGCTGTTTACGACGGTCGGTGAAAGTAAAAAACCAGAAACCCACCATACAAGCGGCGTTGAGGACTCCTGGGCAGAAGCACTCGGCAAGGTGGTCAGCCTTGCACTACGAGCAGGAGTGAATCCTGAGTCTATTATCAGGAATTTAAAAAACATACCCTCTGATAAACCAGTATTTGAGACTATTGGTGACAATGAATCTTCTGAGCTTATTCCATCACCACCCCATGCTATTGCCCGAGTGATGGAAGAAGAAGGGTGCTACATCCCTCAGAAGCAGATCCGAACTGAAAATAAAATAACATCTAAATGTTGCCAAAATTGTGGGTCAACAAGGATCATTCAAAAAACTGCCACTTGTTATGAATGTTTAGATTGTTTTTTTAATGGGTGTGCATAAAATCCGCAACGATAGAACGGGAGAAGACATATGGTCCACGAAGTCACAAACCTATCAGCTGTACGCAATGGTAACTGTGTCCTTGATTTCTACACAACTACCTGTGCCCCATGTAAGGCACTTCATCCAGTTCTCGAAGAGATTTCGGATGAATTCAAGGATGTTACCGTAGGCAGAGTTGAGGTGACAAAGAATCCAGTGCTCTCACAGGCATTCGGCATCATGTCGGTACCTACGGTCATGGTTCTTCAGAATGGAAAAATTAAAGAGGTTTCCAGGGGTTTTCATAACAAGACCACGTTGGTATCAATGATAAGGAAAGTTCTAAGTGGCTCCTGAAATTTTACTTGATATCAATCGAGATAGAATAATAACAGTTCTTCGAGAGTCCTTTCGTATATGCCAAGATATATTAGTGACAAGTTTTGATATTACAGAGGACCAGTTTGTTTCTAGAATTCAACCATATTTAGACAGTAATAGGGTAAGTCTTCCGGTATCTCTTGATTTACCATGCAGGGAATATCCAGGATTGAAAATCGAAGTGAATTTGAGGCGTGCAAAAGTGTTTGCAAGGATTCCTTCTTATGTCAGGAATCATCCTAAACAAGTCTTGCTCAATCGATATTTAAAGGCGCTTTGACATCCTCCCACGAATAAATTCGTGGGATTCCTGAAAAGCTACTTATGCACGAATGCACAAATAGATTCAAGTCGGTTCACGTTTCGACGGAGTGTGCGCCTGGGAGCCGAAGCTCTCAAGCGTCTTACCTCTCCTCCACGTGCAGTCACGGAGTGTCCCTCCGCCGTTTCAATATTCTTTGCTGCATTCTCATCTCGATCGTGATGGGCTCCGCACTTGGAGCAATCCCATTCACGCACATCGAGCGGCAGCGATTCGACAACATGTCCACACGCAGAACACATCTTGCTGGATGGGAAGAATCGGTCAACTACCTTTTCGATCTTCCCATACCGTTCGCACTTATAGGTGAGCATGCTTCTGAACATACCCATCCCCGCATCGGATATAGCACGAGCAAGATAATGGTTAGCTACCATACCCCGCACGTTCAAGTCTTCGATGCCAATGATATCGAATCGGCGCACCAAGTCGGTGGTGAACTTGTGCAGATAATCAGTCCGGCAGTTACCGATGTGTTCATGCAATCGAGCGACTTTAATGCGTTGTCTCTGCCACCTTCCACTTCCTTTCTTACGCCTTGCGAGAACACGTTGCAGCCGTACCAACTTGGAGAGATTACCCCCAAGATTTTTCGGGTTTGCAATGCGTTCACCGTTAGAAAGGGTGGCCAGTCTACTAACCCCAAGGTCAACCCCAGCAGTCTTACCTGTCTTCGGAAGTTTTTCAACAACTTCATCGAGGCAGAGAGTGACAAAGTATCTCCCAGACGGTTCCTTGATTATCGTAACCGTTGTAGGTTTGCTTTGGAATTCTCTACTCCATTGACATCCTCCCACGAATAAATTCGTGGGATTCCCGGAATTAACCGGGTAGGTTCACGTTTCGACGGAGAATGCAATCATGCAGACTTGTCTTAGATCTCCT
>Ga0172362_10000643_pt1 | contig 28877 bp, 27 predicted proteins | sample LakKivs1_kivu2a2_FD_114534 | JGI IMG/M metagenome (GOLD analysis project Ga0172362, IMG submission 114534) | Sediment microbial communities from Lake Kivu, Rwanda - Sediment s1_kivu2a2 | ecosystem: Environmental > Aquatic > Freshwater > Lake > Sediment | place: Rwanda: Western Province, Lake... | reverse complement strand
CAAGTCGTTGTATTGTTTTATTTCAGAAACAATTTTTTGTGAAGACGGCACTTCGTACATGATGTTTGCGAAAATATGGTTGCCTTCGTCCAGCGCTTCAGAAAGATCGAGGTCTATGCCAACATCTCCTTCTTCTTCGCCTTCGCCTTCGCCTTCACCCTGGATCGCTTGTTTTTCGGATGACGGCGGTTCCACTGGTTTATATTCAATCACTTTGATTCGTTTTATCCAAAACGGCAATCCGCGACATCCGAAATGAATGAAGACGCTGTCTTTTAATAGTTGTTCTTTTAATTCTGGAGACGATGGTGTGTCAAGAATGATTTTCACTTCAATCATGTCTTGATTTACATCCACATCAATAATTTTACACGTCATGATAAGAGGTTTACTTTCATCGGTTTCTTTCATTTCAGCATCTTCTACACCGACATTCATTTCTTTTAAATGTTGGCGAATTTGATCCGGTGTTAATGAAAGTTCAATGGATATAATCATGTTCAGTTTCAAGTCATGTTGTTCAACGAATTTATGGGTTGGTTTTCGTTCCAGGACTTGTATTTCTAAAATATCTTCATCTTCTATTTTATCGGCGAATTCGCCATCATGAATGCGAAGTTTTATGACTTGTTGTGTTTTTGTATCATTCATATGGACCGTACTCAAGTCGATATACACTACTTCATACACATTATTTTGTAATTTGGAGTCGGAAACGGTTGCATTTATTTTTATTTGATCTCCTAGAAACAATTTGTTGTTCATTTCGATGTTTCTTGTTTCAGGATCGGGATCGGGTGACTGAATTCTCTCTTCTGTCTCTACTTCCATAATAAAATCAAATCAAATCAAATAAAAATACTCTATAATATTATATTATAAATACGAATAAATATTATATATAGTAATGATTAGAGAAAATTCTTTAAATTTTAGAATATATTAATTATTAATATTTTGCTACTTATTCATTTCGATTTTCATTTTATTTCTACTATCCATTCATTTATAATTAATTATTTATGGAATACATTTAAAGAAAAATTGATATTTTATAACAATACCATAAACAATACAATTCAAGTACAACAACTTATAAAAATGTCAATCGTAAACGGTAAACCGTATGTTTATTCATTCGACTTGGGTCGTGTGCCATCATTGTATGATTTTGTTCAAAACAATCAAAGTGGCGAAGGAGCTGGAGCTGACTCGGATTCGGATTCTGGTGCCGCTTGTAAATGTAATGATGCATGCGTGAGATGCAAGACTGTAGAGGTGTCTAATAACAATCATAAACATTCCTACTTTTTGGTAAATTACGATAAGAAAATATTACAACGTCGTATTTCGGATGGAGTTGAATATGGATATGAGCAATATGTTCGTTCTGTGGTATTGAATGCGAATCGAAGGGTTGTGTGTTTTTCGCCTCCGATGTGCGAACCTCGGTCGAAAACGAGCCAAGATGCGTTCGATTGTTCAAAAGTAAAATTTGCGGAGGAATTTGTGGAAGGAACGATGGTGAATTTGTTTTATAATCCGTCGAACGATGTTCAAGGGTGGGAATTTGCAACGAAGAATGTGGTTTCTCCGGTGGAAAAAAAGGCAAATGAGTCAGGAGTTGTTGATAAAAAGTGTTTTCGACGGATGTTTTTGGAAGCATGTGCTGCTGCTGGATTGAATTTTGACGATTTGCCCAAGGAGTATTCGTATAGCTTTGTTCTACAGCATCCGGATAACACAATTGTTGCGCCGGTAAATAGTATGGCCTTGTATATTATTGCAATGTATTATATTGATGGAATGACCGTGTATGAGATGGATCGTTCTGTTGTGAAGTGGTCAGAATTTTCGAGAGTTTATCATCCGGCCAGATTTTTAACAGACGATTTGCAAAAAGTGCTGAGAGTGTGGGCATCCAACACTTCGTTGTATTATTATCCGGGCGTGATGTTTCGAGGACACGAAGGACAGCGTTATAAATTCCGAAATCCAAATTATGAGTGTGCAAAAAATGCGAGGGGGCAAGTAGAAAAGAGTCGATTTGTTTATTTGCACTTGAAAAGTCTGGGAGCATTGAAAAAACATTTTCAGCGAGTTCCAGAAGATGAGTTTGTGTTTTTCCGACACCAGACGAACTTGTATAACTATACGCACAATTTACATCAAAAATATTTGGAGTGTTATGTGCACAAGAAAAGGCCGTTGAAAGAGTATGCGGTGGAATATCGAAAAAATATGTTTCAATTGCATGAACGTTACAAGGTGGAACTAAAGACAGCTGGTAAGCGTGTAAACATGACATTTGTCATTGATTTTATGAGTGAACAAAGTATATCGTCACAAATGTTTGTTCTTAAAAAGTTTGAAGATAGTGTTACTGTCATTGATAATGAAGCCGTTGATGGTTTGGAGACATTGCAAGAAACTACTACTACGTGTCCTGGTGCTCCGCGCAAAACACGAATATAACAAAACAAAAAATAAATATAAAATAAGTTACGAATAATAAATAAATAATAAAATTAAAATAAAAATATTCATACAAGATAAAGAAAAAATAATATAGGTATGAATATTTTTAAAATGAATTGCAATTTAGTTGTTTTTGGTTTTATTCTATTTTTTTCATATGTCATTTGTTTATCGATTTTTTCATGGAATAAGATTGAATCCATGTCAGTATCTGAAACTGCAAATGCAGACAGTCTAAAAACGGACATGCTGGCAGCAAAAGTGACTGCGCTTCAACCGGTTGTTGATAAAACATCAAAAGATGTTGGCGACAATGCTACAAGTATTAAAGCGAATATGGATTTAATCACAACCGTTTTAAAACAAAAAGTGAATGATGTGAATAAAAAAGTTGGAAAGGATATTACAGATAAAAATAATGCACCCCCTCCGGTTACTGGATTGTCATAACGATATATGAATTGATTTTAATTCATTATAGAACTAGTCGTCGAACAAATAGAGGAGAGTTAAATTCAGGTCGTTTGCTTCTAATCTTTTTCTCATTACAGTATCGAATATAAAAAGCTCGTTCTTCATCATGTTCGGGGTGAGGAGAGGGAGTTGTGATTGAACTACGATAATTGTTTCTAGGACATGGGTCAGATGAGACTGTTGTACTTTGTTTTGTTTGACTTCGTGTCATAACTGTATTATGAATTGCTGCCTTATTTTCCATTTCGGATAGATGAAGTTCGCTCTTTATTTTCAAACGCAAACTTCTTCTGACAGGCAAGGGGGTTTTGGGAGTAACGATATCGATATTCTGAACAGGTGTTTGAAGATGGAGATATTTTCCTCCTGACGATGATAATGACTTTCGAGGGGGGGGTGGTGATGGTTCGGAATCGGATTCGGGTTCGGACTCGGATTCGGGTTCGGACTCAGACTCTTCTCCTACAATAAATCCAAAACGATTGTAAGACGGTGACATGTAATAGTATTCAAATTTGTGAATTGTTCTTACTAGTAATTTAATAAGAAACAAGATAACAATCAAAATGTAACCAACACCTATAATCACTTCCATAAGGTTTGTATTCATTGAATGAAATGGTGTAAACAATTTTGAAATGTCTTCTTCTGTTGTTTCATTCCTTTCATTAGTTGCATTGTTATAATATATGATTCTTGACATCATTCGCCGTTTTGCAATTTCAAGCACTTCTCTTAAAAATTGTTGTCTTGAATTTGGAGAAGGAGAAGAATAATTGGTTGACTGCATTGTGTTGTGTTGTCTCACTTGTTCGTGTGGTTTATAGCTTGCTAATGAATGCCATTTCAAAATTCAATTTTAATAAAAATGTAATTTAATTTTTAAAATTTAAATAAAACATTTAATAATATATAATATATAATATAAATTATAAATTTAGACAATTTAGACAATAATATAAAAAATGGCGAATGTTGAGGGGGACCTTTACAATTGGTTATTAGAACACGGGCATAATAGTCCTGAACGTGCACATAAACTGGCGAGTTTATTGCAAATTTCTCGTATAAGAATACCTCATAATATGAGAACAAATGGTAAGCTTGTAAATTTTTTTTTGGAAAGACCCGCTATGTTTGGGGTTGTATATGGTTCTGATGAAGCACAAAATCCAAGTATTTATGCTGTCACTGTAATAAGAGAAGAAGAAGATCGTGGTCGTGGTCGTGGTCCTAGTCGTGGTCGTGGTGGTATTCATAATAATTATCAGCCTTCACGATTAGCACAAGAAATACTTGATGCTGAAGAAGATGCCGAAATGGTAGATGAAATTCCATTTATTGAGAACCTTCCAACAAATGAAAGGCGCGAATACGACTTTTCACGAGAAAGTCCTTATCCAGTAACATTTGACCAGATTGCACCCGCAGCCGCAGGACCGGCATTATTCCGTTATGATTATGGAGGTAAAAAACAATCTAAATCTAAATCCAAGTCTAGAAGCACAAGAAAATCTAAATCCAAGTCTAGAAGCACAAGAAAATCAAGGAGTAGAAAAAATAGAATTAGAAGAAGCAAATCCAAGTCTAGAAACTAGGATAAAAAAAACAAAAAAAATAATAAAATGAAATGAACAACAAATCAGTTTACTATTGTAATTTATAATTTATAATATAACATAAATAAATGAATATGAAAAAAAATAAATAAAACGATCGTTTTAATTTATTAAAAAAGATGATTGAAATGGAACGGTGTTATATATGTTTAGAAAATTTAGTTGATGATGTCAATGGATTCACATCATCTAATTCATGTAATGATAACAATAATAATAATAATAATAATTTGAAATGTGGCTGTTTTAATCGATACCATATACATTGCTTAGATACGTGGCTTTCAATTAAAAACAAGTGTCCTATTTGTAAAAAAAAAATAAATGAAACTGAAGAGGATGAATTTGAGTTGGAAGTGGATGACAATGATATATTTTATAACCCACTTTTATATTTTATAACTGTTTATTTTATATATTTCATCGTATTATTTTCAATCAATCATTTTATTTATATTTATTTTTTGGAATGATGCGCAGTGAATAAAAAAAAATTGTTTTTTGTTTTTGTTTTTTTGTTTTTGTTTTTTTTATTTTTGTTTTTTTGTTTTTGGCCCATACCACTACAGCCTCAGCCACTCATATTTGTTTTTTTTAAGCAAATGTGTTTGCAATATTTCTGTTTTGGTCAACTTCGCGAGTGATGTCAGTGCCAAATACGCGTTTTGCGCCTACACGTGTCACTTGAACACGTTGCTGACGCTGTTGTGCTCGAAAACGTTGATTGTGCATTGTCTCCAAGAATGCCATCATTCGACGAGTGAATGGCGCAGAAGGTTCGATAATTTCTGCATAACGTTCGGCGAGATTCAGGAATTCATCAAGACGCTCGGATTCGGCGGAACTGGAAGGGACAGGATTCACATTTTCCATACGTTCTAGTAGCATTTCTTCAATAGTGCGAGCAAGGTTTTGGTTTTGTCCAAGTTGATTCGAAGTAGACATTTTTTAAAGACGGGGGAGAGCACTAATGAAAATAAATAAACTATTTTATTTTTCAATTTGTTTATTTTTATATGAAATAAAAAACTTTTTTACTCAATTTTTTTAATAAAAAATATTTTTTTTTGTTTTTTTTTGGTATAGCAGCTCAGTTTTTTTTATTTTTTTATGGTTTGATTTTTTGTTTCAAGTAAAATTTGTTTGGAAATTCCATTAAAATGTCCCGAATCCGAATGGCGTGTCGTAGAATCGAAAATTGTCCTCAATGCTGTTCATAGCAGTCCAGCTGTTTCTGCAGCTGCTGAGAGGGGTTGTCCAAACGTTGTCTGTAAACTGATTGTACAAGATTTGCGAGGAACAATCCATTTCACCTCCGCCACAGCCGCAAATGCAGTTGTTGTTGGTGACTGGTTCACGAATAGGAGGAGGAGGAATCTTGATTGGCTGCTGTTGTTGTTTTTGTTTTTCAGTGTAAGGCAACACGATCCAATAGGAAGGATCAGAGAACACGATGCGTGTTTCTTTGCTTGCATCTTTCAGACGCTGTTGAAAGTGTTTGGATACGATACCTGGAATCCAAAATTGAACCTTGACGATTGCAAACCCAAATGCTGCATTTGGAACTTCGTGCTCAAAAAACTCCACGGATTTCACGACTGCAATTCCTTGATGGTCAAAGACCTTTTTCATATACTCGCCATGACCCATATGAGTGCGGTTGACACGAGGAATGTACAAAGTAGACAACATTTGATTTGAGAACGACGAACGATGATAATAGAAACACTAATCAAAATAAAGATAAAAAATAAGTTTTCAATTTACATTTTTTTTGATTCAAAAAAAATCAAAAAAATCATAAAAAAGATAAAAAATGATGACAAAAAATGAATAGATAATTCATTTTAATTTAAGCTCCACCTCTAAACAAAATGGGATTATAGTATGGCAAAAAATCAAAACAGTTATTTCCACTCGCATCCTTTTTAAAAGTAAAACCGTCGGCACAACATCCAAATTTGGATGAGTCGCAACCGTAATGTGCTTGGCGGAAATTATACATTTGGTTAGGAGTCATTTGACCGGGTTTCATGAGTTCGTTCATGTAATCATCCATGTCATTGTCATAATAATCTGCTGGGATATCGCCATCATCGTCACCTCCTCCTCCTCCCATGGCATCGGGTTTGGGGTACAGGTTGCAGTCGCCTATAAATTTTTTTGTTTTCGGATCGCGTTTACATGCAGTGTTACAATCTAATTTTTTACACGTGTCTGAAGAATCACAACCAAACATGAATTTCATTCCTGATTTATCTACATATTCAATACCACAAAATCCGACATCTTCATCGTATTTGGGGTCATTGGGTCCACGTTTTTTACGGTAAGGATCATATCTATTAAATTGTTTGTTTGAGCCGGTTCTCGGTTGTTCATAACATTTTGCTTGCGTACAATCCAAAATGTCTTTGCCACCGCCGTCATCACCACCGCCGTCATCACCACCGCCGTCATCACCACCGCCACCGCCACGACGGTTTGGAGGAGGAGGAGGATCGGGATTGGGTGGCGGCGTTGGACAAACTCCTTCAGGACAAATCACCGGGGGTTCACATGCACTGCAGTCGGGGTCATACTGACAGTAATCCTTATCTTTTGTAATTCCACCTTCGTATCCGCCCCATGTACACACTTGAGGACAAAGGCTGGTTGCTTTCAAGTCGGATGGAAACCATGGAGTTACATCAATCGGTGTGTACGCGGGTTGGCTGCCTTTTAAATCAATTTGTTTGGTTTTAAATAAACTGGCAAGCGGGCTTTCATGTGGGCTATACTTGTTATCAGGATCAAAATTTAGTGTCAACGTATCACTATCGCCGCCATTCAAATTAAATTCTAATTGATTCACATAAGGGTCAACCACTTTTTTTCCAGGTTTTTTATATTTTGGATCATGAGCTATGCATTCAAATTTTGAAAAATCACTTGCAGCGCGAATAATTCGTTGCATCTCGGCTGCAAGTGTGTCAAGTGTGTAAACCCCAGGCGATATTGGAACGGAGGAACTTGTACCTTGTGCATCTATTATATCGAAATTATTGTGACCGTCTTCCACATTGTATCGCGTACAATTTCCGTCGACATCACCGGCTGGATGTTGCCAACACCCCTTCGGGCATGTTCCTGGTGCAAATCCCTCTCTTAAGCCAAATAAACTATAATAAGAACCATATAAGATAACGAGTATAAGTATGCTAAACAATACCCATTTTCCGATTATAATATTAAAATCTAAATTTAATTTCATACAATAATAATTATACAGTTAATAATTATACTATATAAATATTAAATAAAAATGAATTTTATTAATAATTTATTTTTATTTTTTTTTATTATTGCGCATTTAAATATTAATTTATTTTAATTTATTTATTCTAAAATATGTCGATCTATATTTTTTTCTGCGATTGTCTGCGATTAACGTAAAACATAGCTGTGCAAACTTTGTGTGTACGGATTCTTTCGAAATGCGTCTAAAATATCGGGCTGAATGCGCTCGCAGTTCACTGATTCCTGGTAATTCTGAGGATATTTATCCAGTTTTCCGTACGTTTGCGGTCCAGGCGGATTTGAAATTCTGAATACCGGGTTTGGAATCCAAGGGTCGCAATTCTCATCATTTCGCTTGACACAAATGTTTGCAGTCGGGTTAAATAATCCGATGCTTCCACCCGGCGTAAAATTGGTTGAAATCTTATTCACATTATTGTGTTGATTGTATTGCGCTTCATAAACGCCAACACCTTGGTTTGTAGCACCACCGCTTGATCCAACATATTGCACGCTGGTTGTATCGCGCTGATTGTAAATGGCTTGTTGAGGGTTTGCTAAATACCCGCTACCGCTGGTTTGTGCGTCAATGTTCAAATGGTCGAATCCAAGCAACCCTTCCGTTGTTTCCTTGATCGTGGTGGGAGCTCGACTGGCTGGATTGTAAACAATGCCCGACGAACCGAACGCCGGTTTCACGTCACCATAGAGTCGAATATTTCCAATTGCATTTTCTTTTCTGGAAGGTCGCAAAAAGTCGAGAACCGGTGCAACCACGGCGCGCATGGCGCCATAAATAATACCGCCTTCATGACTTTTCGTGGTGCCACGATTGTTTGGAAGCAACCTGAATCCATCACGACCATGATCGTTTTCACCGGGCGCGTGCTTACCGCTGCTATGCGCGTGCGAAATGGGGTGCGCGCTCGACTCGGGTCTCCTTGACGGTTCATAATTATTTGGCGCATACGTGTTTGTCCCCGTTACGTTTGAGTCGGGACCATAATATTCGCTGCTGGTGCAAACACGTGATTGCGGTTTATACACTTCTTTGGCCCGCGCAGTTTGCGCTTTTTCGATACCAGTGGTTGTGAGCCAGCGATCCGACGTATTCAAGAAAAACTTATCCGGTAAATACTTCTCAACCTTTCCAAATGTCTCCGGCGTTGGCGCATTCAGGTTGTTCCAGTTATATGCAGGGCCTTCATGGCTTTCGAGACCAAACGTCACTTTCGGATTGTTCAGCGTGCGCAACTGGTCGACATTTCGATCCACCCATTTATCGCGCGCCTCCATTCCCGAGTTAAATCCGTCACTACCCATTGCGCTATACCCCTGATCTAATCCCGGTCCCACATGAATCTCTTCCCACGGTTTCACATTTGCCATTTTACTTCCAGGCATGACGCGTGACTGAATAAAATCGCTCACGTTTGGCATACCATTTACAAAATTCAAGTCATTTTGCGGTGCAAAAAGTGGCGCGCGTTCTTCTTTACGTATTTTTTGAGAGCCGGCTCCCGACATTGTGTCGAGAACTGATTCGACAGCATTTGCATCCGCAGTGCGCCCTTTAATTTTCGCTCCGAAGAACGGCACCATATTGTTATGCTGAAAGTCGTTTTGGTTAATGGGCTCACCCGTTAACGAATACACGGTATTTGGACTCGTAAACCCGGGATTTTTTTTAGGGTTTGTATTTGGATTGTATGAATTTCCAAACTGGTTTGGATTTTGAAGCACTCGATTTCCTACACTTGCGTTATAATACTTATCGGTCACGGCATTTGGTGCGGGATACGCATTCACCTCAGAACCGGTGTCCGGTCGCATAATCGGGTAATTTGTAACAGGAACGTTTGTATTTGGAAGCGTATTTCTCGAGTTTGTAACAAACGATTCTTTTCCTTCGCCCCTGTTCATACCATTGGCGCCCTTTTTGTTTTGATTTGATACTAAATACATTCCGCCTAGTGCCACAATTGGAATTGCCAACTCCATTCTTATCTTATCAATAATTTATATATATGTATGTAATATATTTTTTATAGTTATACTATTATACTATTAAATTATAATAGTATAATATTTTTTATATATTTTATAAAAACAATATTTTAAAAAATATATAATATTACAACAACTCTAAAAATGCATGCATTTTATTCACTTATTTGTATTCTTCAATCGAAATATTCTGTCGAACAAATCCTAAATACATCATCACCTTGCCTGGTTCAAGACAAAGATCGTCATACCCGATAACTTCCTTACTTCTGTCATGTGCGCACATTTCATATTGAGAAAATGGCGCATCCACCAAAAGATCTGTATAAAATAGTGTAATTGAAAAATTGGGCCTATTTCTTGTGTATTTCAATATTTCATCTAAATAACAAATAGTTGTGTGTTCTCCAATAAATGTAGTATGAAATATCGTTTTTTCATTGAATGAACGTTGTCCAAATACATGATACATGTTATTGTAAAACTGAATAAAAATAGACCACTTGTTGTGTTGTCGAATATGAAAAACCATACGAGTCATTTTATTAGACGAGCGAGTATAATACAGTAGTTAAATAATATATCTGTATTCTTTTAAGCGGTTTCTATATATATTTTATGGCGTGCTTCATTTTAAAATATTTTTGATAAGTGTAGTTGAAATATTTGGAGTTCTTTCTAAATATAAAACATCACATGAAACCCAATTAAATTTATCCTTCCAGTCATCCCCCATAACGAGTAGGTCGGCACGATGCTGTTTTATGTATTCATCTTTTAATTCTAAACTGTCTTCAATAAAGACTTCATCCACACATGTAAGTGATTTGACAATTTCAATTCTATCTTTCAATGGTATAATGCTTTTTTTACCTTTTTTTTTATTCAACTCGTCAGATGATACACCCACAATTAAATAGTCGCCTTGTTCTTTTGAGCGTCTTAAAATATTTAAATGTCCGATATGGAACAAATCAAATGTTCCAAATGTAATAACTCTTTTCATTTCGATATTATACTCTTATTATAATATACTATTATAATAAAAAAAATAAAAAAAATCGATTTATCGTAAAAAAGGGAAACATGGTATTTTTGTAATATAATTATTCTTTTCCAGAATTCGAGTGCTTAAATTATTCTGAAACGGAAAACATACATTCTCTTGAGGATTGAGTTGTGGGTAATACCAGTTGGTCTGTTCCAGATCGCGATAGGTCCATGCCGGATGTGTGACACGTGACTGTTCTACTGCCGATTTGCATTCCGGATATGAGATCGGACTGCTTGAAACTGCTGTATTTACATAATTATTTTCCATGCAATCTCTCGACAACGGTTGATTCAAACCTTTTAAATTACTTTCTAAATTGATTGTGTTTGTTCTTAAATTGGCGCCCCAGCCCTGAATTCGAATGTACGGGTCTTCGAAATAGCACGGTTTATCGCCGTTGCCCGGTCGATTCAACATGTAGCGTCCTGGATCGGTCGATTCTTGCAGCTGTTTATGTATTCTGCATGGGTCATCATGAAAGCGAGTGAATGACATTTTAAAATTTTTTACTGTATATATTGTTATATTATTATTATATTATTATTTATTTATTTTATTTGTACTTATTCATTATATATTAAAAAAACAAATTAAAGTTATACATTTATAAATAACTAGATTAATAAATTTACTTTACACTCAAATGAACCACGAGAGGCAAATTCGCGACATTTATATTCGATTGGGTTTAGAATGGATTTCAATAAGCATTAACTCTGAATCAGAAGAGCATAAGCGATATGCCATCGCATATACACAGTACAAGAATAGGCCGACGTATCATCGTGAAACTGTATATGAAAGTAATAACGGTATAAGCGTTTTTAGAGACAATAATGATCATTATAACCCAACATTTATTTCAAATGGACAACGTCTGTTCCCGGCAATTGACATGTCGGATGTTAAAGTGTTTCTAACAGATGTTACCGATGCAAATTGGTTCAAGGCGCGATCCTATCAGGCGTGGGCGTATCGCGATTTTTTGTTTGATGCGAATAAACCGGAAGTTAAATACTATGCTTCTCGCCATTCATCCCATTTGTTTTTTCAAACAAGTAATTATAGAGACGTCGTAACAATCGAGTTAGATGGACTGTCTCCGAATATTATTTTCAAACTGTCAAGAAATGAGAATGGCAGCGTGTATTATGAAAAAAACGATCGGAATGCATCCAGGGTTCGAATTTGCGATTGCGAAACGGCTCGTTCCGGATATTTGGGATTTTATCGAAGAATGACGGATGTGGGCGATTTTATTATAGCACCAGCGCCGCAAGCCCCCGCACCAATAACACACGATTCGTACGGACCTGAATACCAAGATTTTGCCGGTTACTTGCATCAAATCAATGCGACGGCTGCACAAACTGCATCTTATTATCAAAATCACAGTATAAAGCTTCCGCTGGCTACAGGAACGCATAGTGTTCAAACAGATAATGAAGAAGAACAGTGCATTATGTGTTTTAGAAACAAATCGACTTTACGACTGCATCCATGTGGTCACAAAGTAATGTGTCCGGATTGTTATGATAAAATGGAAAAAGGGGAATGTCCGATTTGTAGAAGTGACATTATTAAAATAACGTGTGAAAATTCATGAACGGAACGGAATGCACATGTGTAACACATGTTATTTTACAATTTAAATAAACAACTTACTATAATTTGCATTTCTGTTTCTATCATTTATGCGGTTTACTTTGATATTTTTTTTATTGAAGTTATTGTTAAAAAAATGAATTGGATAGCTTGGTTCTTTCTTTATTTTTATTTTACGTTCAACGCTAATTACGGGTGTTTCTGTATTTAATGGTTGACCGGATGTTATTGTTGGTTGTTGGTCATATCCTTCTATTTTTAGTGTGCAAGAAATATCTTTTAAAAGATGTTTCCATTTGTATGTCCTTAGATCATTTGTATTTAAAACTTCTAATAAAGCAGTCGTTAATGCACCACCATACATTGAAGATCTTTCAATATACGCATCCGCACTTAATTGATGATCTTCACAACCACTAATCGTATAAACTTCACCGAGTGTTTTTGGGTATTTTTTGAACTCTGTAACTGTTTGTTGAAGTGTCCACTCCGTCGGAATATATGTGATTGGATATGATTTGGCAGAAGATTTGGCAGAAGATTCGACATTAACATCATTATAAAAACTGGAGTCGGTTATTTTATATCGACTATCCGTACCCGTGCCGTTATTACATGCATCTAAAACAACATATAATTTTACTCCTTTACGAACTTTTTGGGTCAAGTTTTTCCGAATGGTATCATCACTTATATTTCCAAATAATTTAAAATCGAGTGGAACGATACAAGAGTCGTATCTGCTTACTTCATCATTGTTAAAGTCGCGTTGAAGAATTCCGTGTCCCGAATAATGAAACCATCCTTCATCTCCCGATTTTAAACTGTTAACGAAAATATCAAAGGCCTTTAGTATATTTGCTTTTGTTGGTTTTATTACTGTATCGTCTGTTAAAACCATAAATTTTGTATATCCAAGCTTTGATGTTAAAAAATTTTTTACATTATCGCAGTCGTTAATACAACCATAAAGTTCATTTTCGCCAGATCCTCTATAGTTTAATCCGATAAGTAACGCACATTTCACCATGACTAACGAATTATATAGTATATATATATATATATATATAATATACAATAAATAAATGTATCAATTAAAAATTATACATTTTTATCTTTACTATTTTTATTACTAAAATAAAATAAAATAAAATAAAATAAAATAATGTTACATAAAACTCAGGTTGAAAATAAGATCATTTAGCTTTAGAATATCACACCGTTTGGATGGTTCAACAAGTATATGTTCGCATAATATTTCTCGGATATAGTCATGTTTTATTAGTTGAAAATAGTTCGGAGAAATATATCCTGTCGATAAAAAAAAATGAACAGGATACTCGTGATAATATAATTTGACACTTTTAAATATGTATACTGTTATAAATATAATTCCAAGGGACCATATGTCATGTGATTTATTATGTTTTACCCATGTGTATTCAAAATTCTGCGGATATTTTATTACATTATTTCCATTTTTTGTGTTTGCAATGGTATTGCTCGTTTCTGGAGCACAAAAAGGAAGAGTTCCACCACTTGCATTTTTTGTTTTACCATGAATCCCAGAAAGACCAAAATCAATAAGAAAAATAGATACTTGACCATTTTTATTTCCAACAAGAATATTTGCAGGTTTTATATCTCCATGAACACAGTCAACTTCATGTAGTTCTTTTAAAATTACAGACAACTGCATAAATGCGTCATATACAAGTTCCTCAAAATTACCCTTGTGTTGAATAGAGTTAACCCAATTGTCAAATGTAACTGCGCCGGTAATATACGGTTGAATACTATAATATATTTGCGGTTTAGAGAATTTAATATGGCAATATACCGGTATCACAATCCCCATCCTTATAATATCTTGGTAATTATTTTTATATTTTTCCATTAAGATTAAACTAACATTATCTTCTCCTGAAATTTGATCATCAATGTCGTCAATCCGAAACATTAAATTGAAATACTTATGTTTAAACATGCCGTATTTTATTCCACTTGATTGTTTCTCAATCGCATCATATTGTTTGTACACGATAAAATCTTTCAAGTATTCTTTTTCATTACTTGCATGAATATTTGTAATTGTATGTTTTAACATAAACTTGCTCATATTATCCCAGTGTGTCAACTGGTAAAGTTCTGCTTCTTGTGTATATTTTATAATCGTTCCAATAATTTCATCCATCGTAAAAACAGGTGACGGTATATATGTTTTTAAAACTTCAACGTGTTCCATCTGTTTTTCTGTATGCGGTGGTGGCGATGGCGATGATGATGGCGATGATGATGATGATGACGATGGCGACAGTAACAATTTTACTAGTTCACCGTCATCTAAATTTTTATCATATTTTTTCATGATTTGTATTCAGTCTTATATATTTTTAATAGTATTTATTTATTATAGTTTTATAAATACTATTTTTATAATTTACTTACAAAAGTTAATACAGATAGTTACTTTATTTTATTGCTACTACTGTTTATAAAATTCAAGCAGACGCGCTGATGGGTCAATATTTGAACAAAAAGGATGTCTCCAGAAGTATGGAACCACATTATCGCTTTTTTCTGGGAAACAATTATCAAATATTTTTCTGTAATAAAAACTCTCCTTGTCATACGGTAAATTATCTTCATTCGCTACATTATTTTTTAATTCAGTTATTGTTTTTACATACGCATTATATTCAAGGTCTGATACTTTGGTTTCCACGTGTTCTTTAATCATTTGCACCCACGTTCTACCTGAATTCCCTGACACGCCGTCACTAAACGCTTCTTTTCGTCGCCAAAGCAAATCATCCGGCAAATATCCCTGCCCGTCAAATGCCTTTCGAAGCAAATATTTTTCAATCCGCTCATCATCAAACCGCTTAAATCGTGGCGGAATCTCCATCGCATATTTTAAAAACGCCTTGTCTGCAAACGGCACACGCGCCTCCAGTCCTGCTCCGGAAATAGTCTTGTCGGAACGCAATAAATCAAAATATCGCACATCACGTATCATGCGTTCATTTTCACGCTTAAATTCTTCATCTGACGGAGCCTTTGTAAACCCGCGATACGAGCCAAAAATTTCATCCGACATGTCTCCGCAAAAAATAACAACATCCTCCGAATGCTTCGAAATGTATTTACTTATCAGAAAATTTGGAAGCGATGCACGCACCGAAGTCGTATCATAACTTTCAATTTGATACACCGTGTCTTCAATCGCATCCAAAAATTCTTGTTCTGACAAACATACCTCGTGATGACGTGTTCCAAGGTAGTTCGCAGCGCGTCTCGACCACATCAAATCTACCGACCCCTTTAATCCAATACTATACGTGTTCAATTTTGAAGGATCCATAAATTTACACATAATGGCAGTAACAAGTGTGCTATCTAAGCCGCCGGAAAGCAAGCATCCCACTGCACCGCGTTCTGACATGAGTCGCTTTTCTACCGCGGATTCTAGTAGCGTTTTAAGATTCGCACAAATATTTTCTTCTGAATCTTCCACCGTTTTAAATATATAGTTGTATGGTACGTATTGTTCAAGAATTGGATCTGCACGTGTTGCAGTATGTAATGCACTGTAATAAGGTCGGATTGTAAGGTAACCTTGCTCATATACACCATAACATCCAGATGGAAATTGACTTATGTAACAACCCATACAATGATCCATCGACTTTATTTCGCTTGCAACTGTGATGTCTGCTGCAAATCCAAATTCTGACCCATAAAACAATGAACGAATACCAAACGGATCTCTTGCAACATACATTGCATTTGTCTCATGATCCACCAGCGTTAAAGCAAACACACCATCCAGTCGTTTAAGCGTTTCTTCCATTCCAATTTTACGAAACAGATGAATCACAATTTCACAGTCTGATCCACCCTTGTTATATTCTTCTCCCAAATTAAATTCATCAATCAGCTGCTTGTAATTATAAATTTCACCGTTGCAAATCAGTGTGCAATTTTTCAATTTAAGTGGTTGGTTTCCAACACTGCTTAATCCATTGATTGACAGTCGGTGAAATCCAAAACAACGATGTGAAAACTGGTCAGCCACTTTTTCATGTAAAAAAATAGAGTTATCTGGTCCTCGATGACTTGACTTGTAAAATGTTTGTTGAAGTGATTTCAACTTTTTCATTTCCAAATATTTTGTCATACGATTCTCATAATAAAAAATACCGCACATTTTTTATAGATATGTGTCTCCTTTGTTACTCTTCTCCAAGTTACATTTATATATTATTATTTATCTATGTTGGTTTCATTAAATATATTATTTGTTTCAACGTTTTAATTCAACCAAAAGAACCATCGCCTCAATAATTCCATCAATTCTTCGTCCGGGTCGCTATGAACATTCTCTTTTATTGCAAGTAACGTCATATTTTTTATAAAATATTCTTCTCTATCTTGTATATTGTTGTATTACTATATTTTATTTTCAATTTATTATATATTTTATATATTTTTTATATGAATAAAAAAATAGTTTACACTATGAGTGGAGTTCCTCATTATCGCATCGCATTCTAATTTTTATTTTTTTGGAACAGTTCCAACACCCCCTTCATAGTGGATCAAGTATGTTTCTGACTGTTTTGCAGAGCACATGCCTTTGCATTCACAGTCGCCTTGGTTTTTTGGTTTATCTGTAATTTCACATTTAAACTGTTGCCGAACCCTTCTTCTTTCTTCTTCGTGGAACACGCATCTTTGTTCATCTTCATCATCGTTCCATTCGATTTGTTTGACTGGATTTTTTTTCCATTCGTTTTCAACTTTTTTCCATTCGTTTTCAACTTTACGACGCTGGTCAAACAATGACATCAGACACATTTGTGTGTGCAACTGTTTTTTAGCGACTTGAAGTCCTTGACTACCTCGAAACAATTTAAGGAACATTGGATTGCCACAATTCTTCTTATTCGAAAACTAAAACATATGAATTTATGTTTTTAAAAATCAATTTATTTTTATTATGTTTTGTATTTCATTACTTTATATCTATTATTTTATTAAAATAATGAAATTTTTTATTAGAATAATAAAATATTAAAATATTAAAATATAAATAAATATAATTAGATAAATATATAGAATAAATGTTTGGTGTAGTAAATAAATTATATTTATGCAATCAACAACGCTCGAGAGAATTAAATGATCGCATATCCGTTCGAAATGTTCCTTCTGCGCCCCTGCAACCACAATATAGCATGCGCCCTGTTTTAACCAGGTATTCCATCATGCCCATTTTAGATCAACGTGCAACTCCATCTGTACCGTTGGAACAGTTCCCCACGTTTAACCCGGAACAAACATTCAATCCAGGTAATGCGCAAGCACCGTGGTCCCTTTTTTCATCCAATGTTAACACAGAATCCATTTTACGCAACCAAGTGTTTGCACTACAAAACTGCGAACAAGCATACTATGTCCCATCTTCAAAAAGCGATTTGTATAATGTTCGAGTTCCGGAACACTATGTGGAACAACCGCACCCAGACCTCTTTCGTCGTGAACCATTTTGCCCACATAATCCAAACGAACACAATATTGCAAAGAATTTTTTTAATAATTCAACACGTCATGATATTAAAAATTTATAAATCAATAATTATAAATATTTTGGTTTGTAAATATTTAAATAAAAATAATATATAAAAAATAATAATAATAATAATATAAAAAATAATTTATAAAGCCTTACTAGCTCAGTTGGATAGAGCGCAGGACTTCTAATCCTGAGGTCGAGAGTTCGAGCCTCTCGTGAGGTGCATTTTTACATTTTTAATTATTTATTTATCAATTTTTAACCTATTTAGCAATATAATATTAGCCAAAAATCAGGAAGACCGATAAACTACCAACTTGGTATCGACATTGAACAAAAAGTAGAAGACTATTTTACAGCGCATCCAAAAGTGCGAAGAGATGATGACTATCAAGAACAATCGTATGATTTTCAAGGAGCGCTGGATGATCAAGGTCCTGACTATTTCGTTTCTCCACTGGAACCGGGAGGAAAACACGTTCTGCAAGAGATTCTAATAGTCAACTGTAAATTGCCCGTCTCATAAAAATAAAGACGAATGTGTAAAAAATCATTGTTGTTGGGGAAAAACAAATCGCTGCAGCAAAAAATACATTTTTACAAACACAATTAGATAAAAATAACTTAAATTATATATATATATATATATATATATATATATATATATATATATAAATCTATAATACAATGGACTACCTATCTCCTTATTTTGAAAGAAATGACGTTCCTTATTATAATAGCGTACATGATTCCATTTACAGTAACACGTATATGTTAGGGTTAATATGTGCAATGTATCTACCAACAATTTTTACATTAAAAACCTATATGCAAAACAAACCAGCAATGCGTGGAGGTAATTATGATAAATTATTCTTTATGTGGAATATGTTTCTTTCTGTATCAAGTGGTATAGGCGCGGCATTGTTGTTTCCTATAATATATAAAGATATTACCATGACCGATGACTATGGAATATGTAGTAACCCAAGTCCTAATAATCCGATATTTGTTTATGTCTGTATTTTATTTAATTTTTCAAAATTTCTTGAATTTATCGATACGATTTTTGTTGTTATAAGAAAGTCTCAACTTGAATTTATCCATTGGTATCACCATATTGTAACTTGTTTATACTGCTGGCACTGTAGCTATATTGCAATGTCTTCAGGAAAATTTTTTGTATTGATGAATCTTTCTGTTCATACAATCATGTATTTTTACTATGCTCTCTATGCAATAGGTAACAAGATGTTATATCCTTATCGAAAGGTTATCACTGTTATTCAAACCAATCAAATGGTTGCTGGTTGTTACATCATTTACAACTGGTTTATGAATTGTCAAATCAATTCTTCAAAAGCAGAATATGCAAATATGGTATTTGCGGCGCTAATGTATTTTAGTTATTTCCTTCTTTTTATTCAAGTCTTTTTTAGAGAAAAGATAAAGTCCAGTTAATAATGTATACGTATACGTAAAAAGTATATCTATACATTATTTGTTTATATATAAAATGGAAGATAGTAATGTAACAAGTAATAATACTCGGATTCAAAGCGTTTTAAACATGATAGATGATGTAACACTGGCATATATGGTAAATACATCACAGTATGAAAAATATCTTAAAAAAAATCATATTGACTATGATTCTATATTCAAACGAGATATAAGATTTTATAGGAAAAGAATTATCTCTTTAACAAAAGATTTATTTAAATATCAAACTGAAAATGATAAAAATTTAGATACAACAATCATGAGTGCATTTAACATGTATATGCGTGCATGTATATCTTATTTAAAATTTTCGGATCAAAGTGAAACCATACAAAAATGCTATGTGTGTAATACGTATGGTGATAATGATGATAATCAAGATAGTATAAAAAATCAAAAATGTATATGTAAAAATAAAGACAACGTGTTTGAATTAAATAAAGCAAATGAATTGTGTTTTAAACCAAAAGAAGTAAAAAAAATTACGCTTGATAATTATATCATCCGAAAAAATGTGAAAAAACATGAACCCATTGTTTATCCACAGCAACTCGCATTTAATCCGAGAGATCCAGAATTTAAATACAAAGGATTAAAATCAAAACCGCAGTCAAGATCGCAATCAAGATCGCAATCAAGATCGCAATCAACTGAAAAAATAAGAGTAGAAACAAATCTGATTGATGCGAATAGTATCATAAAAGAGTCGACAATAGTTCAATTCAATGAAAAAATAAATAGTATTCCAGTCACAGAAAATGGAGAGAATAGAGAGAATAATATAAAAAAAAATACAAAAAAAATAAATAAAAAGAAAAAAGAAAAAAAAGTTTCTTTTGATATAACAAATTATATTGATAATATATAGTATAGTTATTTTTAGACACAATAAATATGTTACAATCTCTCAAAAACACTGATACTGGAAAAACAAAAACAAAAAAATCAAGTGTAAGCGCAGATAAAGAATTTAAAAAATTGTCATGCAGTCCAACTCAAGAAAAAAGTTTCACTTGTTATACAACAAATGCGTTAATGCAACTTCGAGATACTTGGAATGCACGACATCCGGATGCCGCAATACAAAGTAACGACGTCGAAGAAATATGGAGGTCATTAAAATCGGGATTTGGAAACGTGTGTAATAAAGAATCATGTTGGTTGCGCCAACTTGCGTCTGCGTCAAAAGAAGTAAAAAACTTATTCAATTATTTCGCACCGGAAAGTCCAAAAACATGGAAAAAAAATCCAAATGAATGGTTGTCCAGTGTAGATATTACAAAAGTAATGAAACAATATGAAGACACATTTCCGTCGTTTGAATTTCTTGGTCCATCTCCTATTGATTTTGATAAAACACCAAAAGGAGAAAGTTCATGTGTTTTTGAAGAATTATGCAATTTTGAATTGAGAAACTATTTGAATCCAGCTGAACCGAAACATAAAATAGGAATTATTTTCAATACAGACCCTCATTATTTAACGGGCTCACATTGGATTTCTCTCTTTATTGACTTGAAAAAACAATTTATTTTCTTCTTTGACAGCACAGGCGATGCGCCTCCAAAAGAAATTACAAAGTTTGTTAAAAAAATAATAAAACAAGGTAAAGCATTAGGACTTCATTTTAAATACGTTGTGAATAATAAAGAGCATCAGAAACGCAATACTGAATGCGGAATATACTCGCTATTCATGATTATCAACTTATTGAAAGAAACACGGACACCTGAAGATTTTTTAACAACGCTTTTTACGGATAAGGAAATGGAGAAATTTAGAAGCATTTTTTTTAATCAAGAAGAATTGTAATTTTATTTAATAATTTATTGTTTAATAATTTAATTTTTTTATAAGGTGTATTATATAACAATAAATTATAAAACGATAAAATGGATAAATATAAAAAAAAAGATAATATTCCTGAATTTCCCGAAGATGATATGTTAGCCGGACCACAACCCGATATAACTGGATTTCTTGTTGCCGATTCCGGTTCCATTGCCCCCTCCCTCGATTCTCCCGCTCCTTTTAGTTCTCCCCCTCCTACTTCTAGTTCCGTTCCCGGTTCTGCTTCTAGTTCCACTCCTTCTGTTCCTTTTGGTTCTCCAGGATACTCTAACAATCCTTATGCTTGTCAATATCATGGGTACAGAGAGCCCTCGTGTACTCGATGTAATCAAGCAAAAGCAGCTTTAGAAAGCATGCAACAACAACCAACAGGATTTATTCCTTCTGAAGCTCGAACATTCGAGCCCCCCATTCCTAATAGTGCCGGATTATCTTTTTCACAACTTGATTCAACTGAAGTAAACCCTGTTAAAAAGACATTATTTCGATATGACGACGACGACGGAATGACAGGTGGTAGAAGAAAATCATCTAAAAAATCAAAAAAGAAATCATCAAAAAAATCAAAAAAATCAAAAAAGAGATCATCAAGGAAATACAAAAAAAAATAATAAATTTGAAAAGTAAAAATTAACAAAACGTTCAAGAAAAAATAAAAATAAATCAAAATAAACGAAACAGATAAACACGGCTAATTATTTTTTTATTACAATTTATCACATTTTTAAAATTTAATTATATAAAAAATTGATTTTTTTATACAATTAAAAATGTGTAGTAGCTTTGTCGATATAAAAAAAATGCAAGAAACACAAAAAACACCAATAGTACCCACTTCGTTTAAAATGGGAGAACAAGAATATTACAACTCGAAGGACTTGTTAGCTTATAAACCCGAATTTTATTATGGATGTACATCCAAACCGAGAAACATTATTACGAAAAAGAAAATTCCAAAAGATGAATACGCATATGCGACATTTGAAAAACTAACGAAAAAATGGAATCCAACAGACGAATCATGCAAAAAAGCTCAGCTCCTGATTTCAAAAAAATGGGTAGACCATTTCTACTTTCAATTAGAAAGTGACGAGAAAGAAACATTATCTCAGAAGCCAATTCAATCACAACAGTTTACAACTCCGCTACCACCACAATGCGATTCTCAAAAAGAGTGTGACAATGATGAATCCAAATTCAAAAATGAAAAAAATGGTCATGTAGAAGTCGACGATGATGAAGAAGAAGGCGAAGAAGAAGGACAAGAACAAGAACAACAAGAAATCGAAAATGCTCCGCCCATATTACATTTGGATGATTCTGAAAAATTTCACGATGCAGATGGAAATATCATTGAAATTGAAACACGAGGTGAAAGACATAGAAAAAAAATTTACTTTAAAGTCAAAGATGTTAGTGTTGGATTCGGAATGCCAAGTTTATCGAAAAATATATTGCGTCATAGGTATGTTGATGTTGAAAATGGATATGAACACGGACTTCATTATAAAGCGTTTAAACGCGTCCCCTCAGGGGAATCGAATAAACAAGAAATGACATTATACCTGACATATAAAGGTTTATTGCGCGTTTTATTCGTGTCTCGAAATAAGAATGTGGATAAATTTCAAGATTGGGCAGAAGAAAAGCTCTTCACCATTCAGATGGGCACAAGAGACCAAAAAATAAAACTCGGCGCTGAAATTTTAAACACATCTCCGCGCACATTGAAGGCGATTTTTGATAAACACGCTTCGACATTCCCGTCCATTTATTTAATGTCGCTCGGAAAAGTGCGCGAACTGCGTGAAACATTTGGAATTCCTGTCGATAAACCCGACGATTCAACCGTATACAAATTTGGATTCTCAGAAGATTTAGCTCGCAGAGTCATGGAACTTGAAAGTGAATATTCGAAGCTGCCAGGCGTTACAATGCAGATTGCAACATTTCAAATTATTGATGTAAAGTACACTTCCGAAGCCGAAAATGAAGTGCGCGATACATGTAGCGCATTTGAAGTCCGTCTAAAAAAAACGACGCAAGGATTCAATGAGCTCATCGTTCTTGATGATAAGCAGCTTGCAAACTTGAAGAAACTTTATCGTCGCATTGGAGACGAATTTGCCGGAGCAACACTCGGACTTCAAAAACAAATAAAAGATTATGAAAACGAATTGATGCGTCTCAAATTAGAAATGCAATACAAGGATGATCTTCATAAAAAAGATATTGAATATTATAAGAAAGACATCGAATTGAAAGAAACAGTAATTGAAAACTGGAAACTGAAGTATAAGCTGGCAACATCAGCTTTTGCGTCGCCAAAACCGGAACAGGTTGAAAGAGAATTTAGTATGGTTCATTGTTGAATACTTGATTATTCGATTTCATCAAATAAAAAAATAATATTTACAAGATTATATACAAGATTATATATTTATATTTAACAAATAAAAATGAAAATTAGAGAATATAGTAGAAGAAAAAATACATTGCGTAAAATACCAAATCGGTATGTCCCGCAGCATTTATCGAGTAAAGACAAACAACTTCAACTAAAAATGTTGAAAAAATCAAGACGAATGTATAAAAATAAAAAATATTTTACTCGAAAAAGAGTGGCATCATTTAAAAATAAAAAATCGTCTCATATTCAAAATGCAGAACGAATATACGGCGTAAAAAATATTGTTCCAAATCAGGAACTTGCACGAAAAACGGGGTGTTCATTACATGCTCTTAATCAAATCGTTAAAAAGGGTGAAGGCGCTTATTATTCTTCAGGTTCAAGACCCAATCAAACTGCGCGATCATGGGGGCTTGCACGTTTAGCAAGTTCTGTTACCGGCGGAAATGCTGCAATTGTCGACTTTCATATTTTAAAAGATGGATGTGATCATAAAAAAAAGGCATACCTTCTTGCAAATAAACGTATGAAATAAATGTTGTTTTGTTATAAATAATTCAATAAAAAAATATATTGAATTATTTTTCATTTTCTTTTTTCTTTCATTTTCTTTTTTCTTTTATTTATTTTTATTTTATAATTCATTGTCTTGTTTTTTATCTCCTACCTCCACGCTGTCCACGACCTCCATCACCCGACCTTGAAAATGATGATGATGCCCGTGATTGAACATCAGACGATGAAGAACTGCGTCTCAAAACAGGCACATATGCGTCATCAGCTCCGCCATCTCCGCCATGCTGTTGGCGCGCCTCATTGCGAGTTTCACACATCAATTTGCCTCCAAACATACCAGTTACATTGACTGCCTGACAAGAATGTTGTCCATTCGCAACATTGGAAACGTCAAACTCAACATACTCGCCCTGTACCAGAAAACGATACTGTTCCTCTGTAACCTTGACATTCGAATGATGAACGAAAATCTCACTTCCAACCTTGAGATCGCTTCCACATACACTTTGAACAACTGTCAAAAATCCAAATCCCGTCTTCATATTAAACCATTTTACACATCCTGCCAATTTTTTGCCACACACGGTTGCTGTTGCCATATTATCTTATAAGATACGTTGCTTATACCATTATTAGTGGTACATCTTTAAGTATATTTGGATATATATTATTTGTATCTTGCGACTGTATTATTTTTATATCGTTTCAAGAATACTAAATAATATTAATAATTGTATTGATGCAATAAATAAAAAATACCGGCAATCCGTTTCGATCGGATGACCTCGGAGTTATGAGCCCCGCGCGCTAGCCGCTGCGCCATGCCGGTTTGTACCACCCGTCGGTATCGATCCGACGCTCGCCTTTTAATGAGAAAGAGATAACCATCGAAAGTTCGGACACGCGAGTGTCTTGGGGGTTTCCGACGATAAGCCGCTCGCCATGAGGGTGGTTTGGTTTGATGTCGTATTGTTACAACTGTCAGCTTCTGTAAAGCTGCTAATGATTGTTTATGCCTCGGTGTGAGTTTCGATCTCACTCTCAAAGATGATCAGTCCGATAATTCCATACCCGAGGTTTCGTCACTTGTAGTATGACATGCAGCTTCTGTAAAGCCGCTAAATTTTAAATACCGGAGATACGTTTCGATCGTATGTCCTCGTGGTTATGAGCCACGCGCGCTGCCTCTGCGCCACCCCGGTTTAAGTGTTGCTCTAGTGCCTTGATGCACCGGTGCGATGTGATGAATGATGATGATATTCCCCCGACATGTTTCGATCATGTGTCCTCCGGCTCATAAGGCGATAACCATCTTCATATTCGGACATTTGCATGTCATGTTGATAGATGACGGTGTTTTACGGCGCGCTTCCACTGCGCTACGAGGGATTACAAGAATTTATACACCCTAACAATTTTGATCTTGTGATATCTTGTTTGTTTGAACTGAAAATTCACATTGATCATCGCAGGATTCGAACTTGCGACCATGATTCTTATGATTGTTCGGATCACAGATTACCAACTCGGCTATGCGCCGCTTTTGTAATCGCTGCTTGAAATGAATGTATCCAAATTCATATATAAAGACATCAAAAAATGAAATATAAAAAATATATAATACGAATCGAATATTAATAAAAATAAATAAAAATTTTTATTAATATTCGTGTTATTTAATGATTTTCTCTCTATTCTCTCTACATTCCATGAAACACATTAATTATCTAAAGACCAGTTCGATTTCCAGTGCCAATTTGCTTTGATTTTAAATAAATCTAAATTTTGATAATATTCAACTATTCTCATAGTGCCCGTATTATAATAATCGGTGGGGCCTGTATAACTCCAACCATCATAATTGTCTAAAACAATATTATTTACATCGTTCTTAAAAATAAAATCTTCGTGACTAACCACATATGTTTTTAATGACATTTTGCATTCATCAGTATTTTTTGTCGACAAGAATGTTTTAAATGCATTGATTATTTTTTGTGAATATATACCAATATTCATTGAAAAATTCCGATTAATCCTTATAGATGAAACATTTGTCAAATCTATTGATTTTATTTTCTTATAAAAATTTTTACCAACTTTGCATGTATCATGCAAATATACGTAATATTCATCAACATTGTCGCCATATAATTCCATCAAAGTTGTTAATCCTGTTAAATCTAAACTATTAAAATTGCACTTTATATAAGTTATATTTTCATGTCGTGAAATTTCATAGCAATTAGTATTTGCATAATATCCACCAATAACAATGATTATTTCATATTCATTGTATTCTTCACACACTTTCATGCTTTCCAGTAAATGAGTTAATGCAACATTACTTTTATCATGCGAATTTATAACAATTTTCATGTTTATTATAATCTTTTATATAATTTATTTATATAATAATTTTATATATAAATTATTAATAATTTTATTATTTAACTATTTTCTCTCTATTCTCTCTAAATTCTAAACTGTAAATTGTCGTAGAAATTATGATTCGATAACTCTCATTTCTTCCTATTCTATTTTGTTTTTAGGAAATAGTTTTAGAGAGATTCGAGAGAAATTCATAAATACATTCGAATTATAAAAATATTTTAAATTAAAATTATAATTATAATATAATAGGTTGTATAAAATAAAAATAAAAATAAAATGATTTCATCGTTATTGGGAGGGACGACAAATATCAAGGATTTATTTTCTCCGAATTTAGAATCATTTTCATTATTTTCTTCTGCTACTGACGCATCTGGAAATGCAACAGATGCATCCGGAAATGTAACAGATGCATCTGGAAATGGAATGTTTGGAAATACATTTTCATTATTTTCTTCTACTACGGATGCATCCGGAAATACGACAACTACAACGGATGCTACAACGGATGCTACAACAGATGCTACAACAGATGCTACAACGGATGCTACAACAGACGCTGATAATATTGGTAATAGTGACGCAAGTAAAAATCCATCCATTGCACCATATCTGGATTTTTTTAAAAGTTTATTTTATTTGTTTATCCAAATTTGCATTATTGGGTACATAGGCTCTTCATTTTTAACACTGGTTCGTATGTCGGCATCAAAAAGTACGTTAAACAAATGGATACCATCTGATATTAATACATATCCGTATTGTACTCCATCTGATCCGAAGCTCGGAGGTCAAGGCGCACAACATGTTGAAATTGATGATGATCCATTGTACTCGTTCGGATTTCCTTATAATTTATATTGCGATCCGGGAGATGATAATTTAAACACGTGTTCTAAAACATGCGGCACAATCAAACGCGAATTAAAAGATCCGAATGCATTTTTCGAGTACACTCCTTTTTCATTTTGGATTGCAATGTCGTCAAAAAATACATACGCCACATTTAGATCATTTGTTAAAATGGTATGCACGAGTATGAGCTCGATCACCACCCAAGATAAATACGACAGTTATGGAATTGTTGAAAATATTGTTATGGCAATTGGTGTTCTTTTCGTATACATCGTTGGATTATATGGCGGGTTTATAGGATTTTTCATGACATATGCGTTTCAAATATACAATTCGGGATTTATGATGTTTGGACTCGCGTGGACGTTTGGACTCTTTTTAATATCATGGATACCACCCCTTTTGAATTTTTTTGGATTTATTTTTCAATCCATCATCATGTTTCTTTGGATTCCGTTTACACAAGTAAACGAGGCAACACAATCAAAAGTAGTATTTGAAATTTTTAAAAAGAAAAAATCACTAATGATGTTGTTATTTAGTTTGGGTATGATAATGAATGCTTTTCAATATTTGAATGGTTCAGAACCATACTACGTTGTTGTTGCTGTGGTATTATTTTTATTCAACATGTATGGATCCGCATTCTCATAATAAATATTTTGATCTTGTTGATTCTTTTTTTTTGTATTGTACTATTTTTCAATATCTTCTTTTCGTCCTTCTTGTTTTCATTCTCGTGCTTCTCGTTCTCATTTTCGTCATTCTCGTTCCCATTCTTTTATTTCTTCTATATTTTCCTCCCATTGATGCTGCTGCTGCTCCTCCTGGCGATTGAGTTAATAACGCCAATTCTAATGCAGGTTCTCTGTATAACCCTGAATTATGAATAAAGTAGGACATTAATCTGTCTGTTTTAAATTTCTCATAATCTAATGAACTTACCACCCCGAATGCTCTTTGTGCACTATCGGTATCTGCCATGCTTTCAAAAGTCAATGATGCTGATGATGGAAGTGTATTGTATCTATAGTAAAATAATGCCTTTTTAAAAAAACGTAATATTCGTGTTACTTGAAATTCATTTAACTGATTTATACCAGGAACAATCATTTCATTCATTTTAAGTGGAAAAAACTTATTTATTGCTTGTAAAAGCATTTGTTTAAATTCATTATTTATAACCAGTTGTCCGGCTTGGTCCACACAAATGGGTCCTTTTTGGGTCGCTGATATTAATAACGCTAAAAATAT
>Ga0172362_10000641_pt1 | contig 28887 bp, 23 predicted proteins | sample LakKivs1_kivu2a2_FD_114534 | JGI IMG/M metagenome (GOLD analysis project Ga0172362, IMG submission 114534) | Sediment microbial communities from Lake Kivu, Rwanda - Sediment s1_kivu2a2 | ecosystem: Environmental > Aquatic > Freshwater > Lake > Sediment | place: Rwanda: Western Province, Lake... | reverse complement strand
GCATAGGGCCCCTTGCCATAAGGTCCCTGCTGGGCCGTCTGCGGCGCGGACTGCGGACGGCTCAAGCCTTGCAATAGCGCCGCCACGCCGCTGGCCGCCCCCACCAGCACGCTGATCAGCGCGCCGGCATAATATCGAGCGACCGCCAGCACCAGCGCCACAAGCAGCGCGAGCGCCATCAAGCCCCACCAGAACGGACTGACCGGGCTGGCCTTCTCGGGTTCGGCCAGCGCCACGTCGTTGGCGTCTCCCGCCGGCACCGCTTCGACGCGTACCACGATCGCCGTGATGTTGTCCGGTCCGCCGCGCAGATTCGCGACGTCCACCAGCGTTCGCACTGCTTCGCTCGGTGAGAGTGCCCCCAACAACTCGCTCAGCTCTTCGTCTTTCACCTGCCCGCTCAAGCCGTCGCTGCACAGCAGAAACGTATCGCCCGGCTCCAATGCCAGCGGACCTTCCAGGTCGACCTGCACGTCCGCGTGTGGTCCCAGCGAACGGGTAATGATGTTCTTCGGAATAAAATTGGCCACGTCCCCCTTGGGCATCTGACCGGCCGCCATCATTTCCCACACCAGGCTGTGATCGAACGTCAACTGTTCGAACTTCCCCCCGCGCAAGCGATACACCCGGCTGTCACCGACGTGCGCGACGATTGCCTGCCGCGGCAGTAGCACGAGCGCGCAGCACGTGGTTCCCATCCCCTGGAACTCGGCATTCGCTTGCCCGCGGGTGTGAATGCTGGCATTGGCCGTGACGACCGCATGCCGCAGCGCCTCGGCCGGCGAACGATCGAGCGACTTGCGATAGGTGTGCGGCATCGACTCGCAGGCAATCTTGCTGGCCAGCTCGCCCGCGGCGTGGGCTCCCATGCCGTCTGCCACCATGAACAAATGCCCGCGCCGGCGCCAATCGGCGTCGTCCGCGGCCAGCGCCACGGCCAGCGAGTCCTGATTGCTGCCGCGGCGCAGCCCTACGTCGGTAAGCGAGGCGTGCGCAATCGATTTGCGAGCATCGCCAGCGTTGGGGGCCGCTTCGGTCATCGGGGAATTCGCGCGATGTTTGTCCGCTTGCTCCAAAAGGCCCATTCTAACCCACCCGGAAACGGCGTAGTAGTGGTCTGGCCAGCCGGAACGGCGGTTCGTATACTCCCGCCCCGGCCGGTTTGGCCGCTTTCCCGTCTCGTAGCTATTCAGCCCGATTCGCGTTGAACCCCTGGATCGCAGTGGACCCCGTGAAACATTGCGCCCGCCATCGACGGTTCGTCGGCGGCAGCTCGTTGTGGCTGCTGGCGCTGGTGCTCTGCGCCAGCCAGTTCGGCTGCGTGCAGCGGCGGATCACGATTCGCACGAATCCACCTGGCGCCCTGGTGTACATCGACGACTACGCGATCGGCACCACCCCCTGCTCCACGGACTTTATTTACTACGGCACCCGCAAGGTCCGGATCGTCAAAAGCGGGTACGAAACGCTCACGGTCATGCAGCCGATCCCCGCGCCCTGGTATCAATATCCGGTGCTCGATTTCGTGACCGAGAATCTCATCCCCGGCGAGATTCGCGACGAACGAACCGTCGAGTATCAGTTGCAGCCGCAAACGGTCGTTCCCCCGCAACAACTTCTCGAGCGCGCCGAGAACCTGCGTCACGCGGCGGCCGGTCCACCGCTTCCCGTCCCGCCGGCCGGCCCGGTCTACAACGGACCACCTAGTGCGCGGCCCGGTCTGCCAGCCTCACCACCGCCGGCCACGCGCCCTGGCAGTATCTTCCCGAATTAACTCGGAAACCGGGTCGCCGCTGGATGCCGGCGCGCAGCAGCGCCCGGTTCGCCTCTCAGATTTTATTCGCCGCCGGGCTGGCAATCTTTGCCCGCAGGGCCAGCCGCTGGCCAGCAAATGGCCTACCGCATCTGCGATTGCTCGCTGCCGGCCGCGGGCCACTTGGTGCCTGGATTGCGCTGGATGGCGCCGCGCACGCCCAGCAGCTCCGGATGGCGTGCAATCCGGTCGGTGAACACCCGGACGTCCGAAATGATCGGCTTCAACTCCTGCGTGACGCATTCGACGTTCTTGGCCGAAGCCACCAGGCTGTTATACAGCTCGGGATCGGTCATGAACTTGCCGAACGACCCTTGCCCGCTGTTCAGCTTGCGGCCAAAGTCCGACATGATCCCCAGCAGTTCATCGAGCGAACTGGTGGTCCGATCGATTCGGGCAATGATCTCCTCGCCGCGTTCACCGAGCGGCGCGGTGAAGCCTTCCAGATTGCGCATATTCCGGTCGACCCCTTCCAAGGTTGACCGCATCGTGTTGACGGTGCTGCGGCTGTCCTCGAACAGCTTGGGCAAGTTGTCGACCACCTGTTTCAGGTTCTCGCGGACCTTGGGATCACCGATCACGTCGTTGATGTTGTTCATCGCGGTCTGGAACGTCGAGATCGCGGTTTCCGTCTCGGAAATGATCCGGTTGATCTGGTCATCATTGCTCTCGAGCACCTTGTTGACGTTTCCCGCCAGCTTGCTGACCTCGGTACCGGCGTTGGAAAGCGCTTTGATGGCCTCGCTCAAGTCCCCCTGCATGTTGCCAAGGACCTGAAACGGATTGGGGGCCACGGTGCCTTCGATGTAGTCGCCCGGCTTGATTTCCTGGTCCGGCGCGGGGAGTTGTCCCGGCTGGCCGCCTTCTTGCGCCGCCGTGAGTATGGTCTCCTCGCCGTCGCGGGCGCGCATTGCCGCCTCGGCGGCCGGGGCCGCGGACTGGACCGGCTGTGCCGCCGAAGTTCGAATGAACTGAATGACGACGTCGCCGCCCAGGAGCGAACCACTGACCTGTGGGACTTCGTTGTGATAAAGCTTGATGTCGTGATGAATCTCGCCCTCGACGATCACCCCACCCTGGTCGGCGAACCGCACGTTCCGCACCCGGCCAATCAGTATGCCGCTCTTGCGAATCGGCGTCCCCTCGGTCACGCCGGGCGCATCGTCGAAGTGCATGTAGATGATGTAGTCATTGCGCACCAGCGACGGCGTATTGCCGAACAGCAGCACGAGAATACCCGCAATGAACAGGGTGGAGATGACCATCACCCCGACGCGGAATTTGATGACTCGTTCGTCCATAGCCGTTCTGCCGGTTAACGCTGCGCGTGCGTACTCGCGCCACGGTTCGTTCTGATCCTGGCCCCAAGCGCTAGCGAGGGTACCCTGCCAGGTGTCGTTGGCTTTTGTTTCTGCTCGTCCCCATTCGCATTCTCACGCCGAACTCCACACGATGCCGCTTGTTGGATTACCCTCGCTTGCGCTTTGGGCTACTATCAAGCAACGCAGCGTCATCTAGTACTTCCGCAAACTCTGCGAGCTCGATAGTTGCCTGAGCTCCATCAACCGCTCGCCTGCCTCGCCGTTCACGAACTGACTCACCCGCGGATCGCGCGAGCGGTCGAGTTCCTGGGCCGTGCCGTCAAAAATCGCCTGTGGCTCATCCGCTTTCAGTCGGCTCAGCGGATAGAGCATGAGCACCCGATCCGAAACCTTCCGGGCCGTGTGCATGTCGTGCGTCACGACCACGCTCGTCACGGGGCTGGCGGACCGTGTTCGCAAAATCAATTCGTTGATCACATCGCTCATGATCGGGTCGAGACCCGTCGTCGGCTCGTCGTATAGCATCAGTTCTGGATTCAGCGCGAGCGCCCGAGCCAGGCCTACGCGCTTCCGCATACCGCCCGACAACTCCGCAGGTTTCTTGCGCATCACGGCCTCGGGAAGTCCCACCTCGGCCAATCGCGTGAACACGATCTCGCGAACCTCCTGCGGCGTTTTCTTGGTATGTTCGCGAAGCGGAAACGCCACGTTCTGCCCGATCGTCATGCTGTCGAACAGGGCCGCCAACTGAAACACGAACCCGTAGCGCGTCCGCTCGTGGGCCAATTCGGCCTCGCTGAGTTGGGCCAGATCCTTGCCGTCGAACAGCACCTGGCCGCGTGTCGGCCTGGTCAACCCGATGATCGTCTTGAGCAGCACGGTCTTGCCGCAGCCGCTCTCGCCGATGATCACCAGCGTCTGGCCACGCGGAATCGTCAAGTTGATGTTGCGCAACACGTGCCCGCGGCCGAACGTCATGTCGACGTTGCGCAGCTCGATCATCGGCCGATCCGATCGGCCCGAAAAATCGCTTCGCGAGGTGCTGCTCAGGTCAACCATAGGAAAAAGGGGACGGGAGTCGTTTTGCGCTACAACAGGCTCTGGCCTTCGGGCCAGAACATCAGGTACACGTTGTCGAGCATGATGCCCAGGAAGAAATCGAGCATCAGAATCAATACGAACGAGATCACAAACGCGCTCGTCGCGGCCCGGCCGACACCCTCCGCGCCCGGGTCGCAGTGAAAGCCGCGATAACAGCTCACCACGGCAATCGCCGCGCCAAAGAACAGGCTCTTGAACACGCCTGCGAACAGGTCGTAGGTGCCCACAAAATTGCGCGAGTTTTCCAGGTAGTGCACCCGGTCGATATCCAGCACGTAAATGCTATAGAAGTAACCGCCGGCGACGCCCATGAAGTCGGCCATGATCGTCAGGCAGGGAATCAGCACCAGGCAGGCGATGAACCGCGGCACCACCAGGTAGTAGATCGGATTCGCTCCCATGCAGGAGAGCGCGTCGATCTGCTCGGTGACGCGCATCGTGCCCAGCTCGGCCGCCATCGCGCTGCCGACCCGCCCGGCGAGCATCGTGGCCGCCAGCACCGGCCCCAGTTCGCGCACCAGCGACATATTGATCACCGCGCCCAGCCGGGTTTCCATGTTCAATTGCCGGAATTGGGCATGACTCTGCACGGCCAGCACCATCCCGATGAACGTTCCGGTCAGCGCGACCACAGGCAGGCTGAGGACTCCCACCTGGTAAAAGTTCGGCAGCAACGTATCGGCCCGCGGACGCCGGCGAAAGATCCAGCCCACCATCCGCAAGAAGAACTCGATCATGTCCTCGACCGCGATCACCCAGTTCATCACCAGCCCGCCCAAACCGGCAATCCAGTTGGCGGCGGCTTCCAGGAAGCCCGGCGGTCGGCTGTCGTGAGTTGCGGGTTGCGTGGCCATAAGTTGCAAGTGCTGGCAAATGAATAGACCGGGCGCGCACCGAGTGCGGCCCTCTCCTAGTTTTTCGTCGCGGCTTCCGTACCGCTTGAGGAAACTTTGCCGGTCGACCGCAAGTCTGACGCTGGCGCAAGCTGGGAGAAATAGCTGATCGCTCTTATTATAGAAGGCGGTCGAGAGCGCGCGAGCTAGCAGCGCGGTGCATTCGCAGGGAAACAAAAAAACCGCCGTCCGGTGTGAACCGGACGGCGGTCTGTTCAAACCACCCTGAACATGTTTTCGTCGTGGCTGCTTACTCGGCCGGCTTCTCGGCAGGTCCGCCCGCGGCCACGGCCTCTTCACCCTCGGTCACCCGAGCGTCGAAGAAGAGTTGCTTCTTATCGCCGACTTCCTTCACGTCGACGATGATCAGATCCTTGCCCTGGAACTCGCCCTTGAGCAGTTCCTCGCTGAGCGGATCCTCGACGAAGTTCTCGATCGCCCGGCGCAGCGGACGAGCGCCGAAATCGGTGTTCGAGCCCTTCTTGATCAGGAACTTCTTGGCCTCGTCGCTGAGCTGCAGCTTCAGGCCACGCTCCTCGAGCCGCTCGCGGACCTTGCCCAACTCCAGATCCACGACCCGCTTCAGGTCGTCGATCGTCAGATGCCGGAACACGATCACGTCGTCCACGCGGTTGAGGAACTCGGGCCGGAACACGCGCTCAATCCGTTCCATCACGCGGGTCTTCATGCTGTCGTACGACGCGTCGTCGTCCGGAGCCTGGAAGCCGAACGAGCTTTCGTTCTTGATCGCTTCGGCGCCCGCGTTGGTGGTCATGATCAAAATCACGTTGCGGAAGTCGACGTTCCGACCGAAGCTGTCGGTCAGGCGGCCTTCTTCCATCACTTGCAGCAGCATGTTGAACACGTCGGGATGCGCTTTTTCAATTTCGTCGAGCAGCACCACGGCGTACGGCCGGCGGCGAATCTTCTCGGTCAACTGACCGCCTTCTTCGAAGCCAACGTAGCCCGGCGGAGCACCGATCAAACGGCTGACGTTGTGCTTCTCCATGTACTCGCTCATGTCGATCTGGATCAGCGCGTCGTCGTCGCCGAACATGAATCCGGCCAGCGCCTTGGCGAGCAAGGTTTTGCCCACGCCCGTCGGACCGGCAAAGATAAAGCAGCCGGTCGGGCGCTTGGGATCCTTCAAACCGCTGCGGCTGCGCCGCACGGCCTTCGAGATGCTCTTGATCGCCTCTTGCTGACTGATCACACGGCGATGCAGATCGTCTTCCATCTGCATCAGGCGCATGCTGTCTTCGGTGGTCATCCGAGTCAGCGGAATGCCGGTCATCTTGCTGACCACTTCGGCCACCACTTCCTCGTCCACCACGCCGTCGGCCTCACGCGATTTCTCGCGCCAGTCGCGGGTGATGTTCTGTTTCTTCTTCTTGAGCTTGTCGGCCTGATCGCGCAGCGCCGCGGCCCGCTCGAAGTCCTGGTTGGCAACGGCTTCTTCCTTCTCTTTGTTCAGCCGTTCGACTTCCGAGTCGATCTCCTTCAGATCGGGCGGACGGGTCATGGCCTTCAGCCGCACGCGAGCGCCGGCTTCGTCGATCACGTCGATCGCCTTGTCCGGCAGGCAGCGTCCGGTGATGTACCGGCCCGACAGCTCGACCGAGGCCACCAGGGCGTCGTCGGTAATCTGCACCCGGTGGTGCTGCTCATACCGGTCGCGAAGACCCTTGAGAATCTCGACCGTTTCGCTCTTGGTCGAAGGTTCGACCATCACCACCTGGAAGCGGCGATCCAAGGCGCTGTCCTTTTCGATGTACTTGCGGTACTCGTCGAGCGTCGTGGCGCCGATGCACTGGATTTCACCGCGAGCCAAGGCCGGCTTGAGCACGTTCGAAGCGTCGATCGCGCCTTCCGCGCCACCAGCTCCGACCAGCGTGTGCAACTCGTCGATGAACAAGATCGTGTTCTTCGCCCGGCGCACTTCGTTCATCACGGCCTTGATCCGCTCTTCGAACTGACCGCGATACTTTGTGCCGGCGACCATCATCGCCAGGTCGAGCACCACGATCCGCCGATCGGCGAGCAGCTCGGGCACATTGCCTTCAATCACGCGCTGGGCAAAGCCTTCGACGATGGCCGTCTTGCCGACGCCCGCTTCGCCCAAGAGCACGGGGTTGTTCTTCGTCCGCCGGCTGAGAATCTGGATCGCCCGTTCGATTTCCTTCTCGCGGCCGATCACGGGGTCGAGCTTGCCCTGGCGAGCGAGCTCCGTGAGGTCGCGACCGAAGCTGTCAAGCGCGGGCGTCTTCGACTTGCCACCCTTGGGCGAGCCTTCGCCGCCACCGCCGCCGGCACGTTCCGCGCCACCGCGTTCGCCCCCTTCGGAGCCTTCGATGCCGTGCCCCAGCAGGTTCAGCACCTCTTCGCGCACTTCTTCGAGCTTCAGGCCCAGGTTCATCAGCACCTGCGCGGCCACGCCTTCCTGCTCACGCAGCAGGCCCAGCAGGATGTGCTCGGTGCCGACATAGTTGTGGTTCAGGTTCCGCGCCTCTTCCATCGAGTACTCGATGACCTTCTTGGCGCGGGGCGTCTGCGGCAGCTTGCCCATCGTGACCATGTCGGGTCCGCTCTGGACGAGCTTCTCCACCTCGAGCCGGATCTTCCGCAGATCGACGTCGAGGTTCTTCAGCACGTTCGCCGCGACGCCGCTGCCTTCTTTGATCAGGCCCAGCAGCACGTGCTCGGTGCCAATGTATTCGTGGTTAAATCGCTGGGCCTCCTGGTTCGCCAGTTGCATTACCTTGCGGGCCCGATCGGTAAATCGCTCGTACATGTTGCTCTCCGTTGAAGCGGGAGTCATGCCGCGGACATGTTGCCCGCGTCATCTTGCCGCCGTTGGTCGATCGCTTGCTTACGGGGAATTGTAGGAGTGGGGGTTGGTTGGGGGTAGGGTGCCGAACAGTCTCTACGCAGCCTGCGGCTGCTCGGGTTGCATTTCTGCGTTTTTTGCTTCGTGTTGCTGACTTTCGTGAGCCGCGGCAATCGCCCGCCGCTCCACGTCGATTTCCTGTTTCCAGTTTCTTGCGTCCGAAAGCAGCTCCAGGCGAGCGAGCTGATCCAGGGCCTCCTTCAGCCGGCCGTTGTGCCGCAAGAGCGTGGCCAGCAGCAACCGACCTTCGACATCTCGCGGACGCAGCTCCAGGAGCCGCCCCAAAATCTGCTCCGCTTCGAACCAGTTTCCTTGTAAGTATTCGCCTAATGCTTCGCGAAACATTGCGTCGGCCGACTGAACCTGCCGCGGGGCCACGCCCCAGCCATGCCAAAACGACCAGCCAGCCGCGCTGAACCAGACGAATCCGGCCAACAGCCAGCCCGCCTTCAGCCAAGGGGGGCTCATGAGTTCAACCCAGACAAAGCTCGCCAGTAGGAGCAGGTTGAGTAGAACGCCAAAGCCCACCGCCGCAGCCAAACCCTGCCATTGCCCGTTCCGCCACAATTGCGCTAGTCCCGGCCAGGCATAAATCGCCCACGGCATCCTTACCATGGCTGTTTGGCTCCCTGCATTTGGCGCTCTTTGCGACTGGCATCCCTTCGCCAGTCCTTCGAAATCGCCAAGGAATTCTAACTCTTAGAACCAGGGGGAGCAAGGCAACTGAAAGGGCCGCTTGACTTTAGGCTGACTCATGCCGCCCCCGCCACGTGAATGCGGCAAGATCCAATTGTGCCGGCCGATGCGTTCATGCCCGTGGACCATCATTTTCGCGGCTCTCCCCAAGACGCTCCACGCTGGCCGGCCAAACGTCTATAAGTAACGTCATGCGAAGCACATTCACCCCGGGCGCGGAGCGAGCCATCGCCGTCGCCGCCGGTTGGATCAGTTCTGACGAATCTGACGAGCTCGGCCTCCCAGAGGTCCTCATGGGCCTCTTGGCCGAGCCCGAATGTCGGGCCGCGCTCGTGCTGGCACGCCACCGGATCGACGCTGAAACTGTCCGCCGCCGCTTTCCCTCGCTCCGCGAAATGGACGCTCCCCGCGTCGAAGATCGCCACCACTCGCGGGCCTGGCACCACTGCCTGCAAACCGTCGAAGACTTGCTCATCGAATACCCGCGTCCGCTGGAACTGGCGACCGAGCATCTGCTGCTCGCGCTGGTCGCCGCCGAGAGCGAGGTCTCGCGCTGGCTTGCCGAGCAAGGACTCGCCGCGGACGCGCTCGAAGCCGAAGTTCACCGTCTGGCCGGTTTCCAGCCCGGTCCGCTGCCGCTCGATCCGTTGGATGTCGATCTTGATGAGCCGCGTCGCCTCACCATCCTGGCGATCAATCCGCATCGTGCTGAAGACGAACAAGCACTTGCCAGCGAAGAGCTGTCCGCCATCCGCATCATGGACGCTGCTGCCAATCGCGCCGGCGAAGGGCTCCGCGTGATCGAAGACTACCTCCGCTTTCACCTTGACGATCGACACCTCACGCGTCTTGCCAAAGCGATCCGCCACGAACTCACCACGGCGCTCAGCGTCTTTGGCAGCGACGTCCGTCATGCGGCTCGCGAAACTCAATCCGACGTCGGCACCACGGTCACGGTACCCAGCGAGGCCGAGCGGAGCAATCTCTCCGCCGTGCTCGCCGCCAGCTTCAAGCGCGTCGAGCAGTCGCTCCGCAGCTTGGAGGAATACTCCAAGACCGTTTCGCCCGAAACGGCCGCGGCTCTCGAGCAGCTTCGCTACCGGGTCTACACGCTGGAGCGCGTCACCGACATCATGCAGACCAGTCTCGAGCGCCTGGCCGACGCCCAGCTCTATGTGCTCGTCGACGGCGGCCGCAGCGAATCGCAGCTCCGCGGGCTGGTCAAGTCGCTCGTCGCCGCCGGCGTGGGGATCATTCAACTCCGCGACAAACAACTTCCCGATCGCGAGCTGCTCGCTCGCGCTCGCGTCGTTCGCGAAGCCACCGACGGCACGGACACCCTGTTCGTCATGAACGACCGTGCCGACCTGGCGCTGCTCAGCGGCGCGGATGGCGTGCATGTCGGTCAGGACGAACTCACCGTCAAAGACGCCCGGCGCATTCTTGGCACGCGCGGCTTGATTGGCGTATCGACGCATTCCGTCGAGCAGGCCCATGCCGCCGTGCTCGACGGCGCGGACTACATCGGCGTTGGACCGACATTCCCCTCCGGCACCAAACAATTCCGAAAGTTTACCGGCGTAGAACTGTTGCGCTCGGTGGCCGCAGAGATCCGACTCCCCGCATTTGCAATCGGCGGCATCACGGCGGCAAACCTCTCCGAGGTGCTCGAAACTGGCTTTACGCGCATCGCGGTGAGCGGCGCGATCAGCAGCGCCGACGATCCCGCCGCCGCGGCACGGCAACTACTCGCAGCAATGCGCGATTAACCGCCGTCGTCGCCGGTGCTCCCCAGCAGCTTTTCAATCTCTGCCTCCATCTCCTCCGCCGCGCGCGGATCGTATCCCTGCCAGAGCCCGCGAATCCTTCCCTCGCGATCCAACAGCACCGTGGTCGGATACGCAATCGGCACCCCCAGCACGACGTTCATCGCCCGCCGGCTGCTCGCGCCTGGATCGACGTAGGTCGACAACTTCGATCCGCGCGCTGCGAGAAATCGCTCAGTCTCCTCGCGCAGCGTCTCGATATTCTCATCGGCCCCCTGCCCACACGAGACGGCCAGCAACCGAAAATCATCACGGCCGGCGAAGCGCTCGCCGATGTCCTCAATCTCCGGCAGCTCGCGCACGCACGGCGGACACCACGTGCCCCAGTAGTTCACCAGGACCACGTTGCCAAGCAGCTCTTCTAACGAGACCTTGCCAGCCCCGCCCGTCAGCCCCGCCAGTTCCAAATGTGGGAGTCGCTTGCCGATCGCCGGGCCGACGGTACCCAACGGCTCATGCGACCGATTGGTCACCAGCAGCACGTACACCAGGATGACCGCCACGAGTAGCGACATGGAAATCCACGTCCGCGACGGTTGTCGCTGCGTCGGCGTCCGGTCGGTTGCTTCCATCCGCGTCTCCTCCCACAATACCGGCAGTCCAACCTGATACACCGCGACGAAATCGAACCATGCCCCTGGAAGTCGAACAAAAATTCCCCGTCAGCGATCTCGCCGCCCTCGAAACGCGGCTCATCGAACTCGGCGCCACGCTCGGCGAGGACCACGAGCAGGTCGATCGCTATTACCGCCACCCGACGCGCGACTTCGCCCGGACCGACGAAGCCCTGCGGCTCAGGCGCGTCGGGAAGCACAACTATATTACGTACAAAGGTCCCAAGCTGGACCGGACGACCAAAACCCGCCGTGAGATCGAGATCGCACTTCCCGTCGGCGACGTGGGGGCGGTGCAAGCGGCCGAACTGCTCGCGGCCCTTTCCTTTGAACCGGTGCTCGAAGTTCGCAAGCATCGCCGGCATCTCTCACTCACCTGGAACGGCACGCCGGTCGAAATCGCGCTCGACAGGGTTGCCGAGGTCGGCCAGTTCGTCGAACTCGAGTTGATCGCCGACGATAGCAGCTTGCGATCGGCCCAGGAAACGATCGCCGCACTGTCCGCCGAGCTGGGGCTGATTGCCAGCGAGCGGCGCAGCTATCTGGAGATGCTCATCGCGGCGCGAAGCGCAGGCGGCCCAAAGGCTTAGCGTCCTTCGGGCAGTCTGCCAGCGACCCGGTTTATCCGACAATCCGTGCCGCCTGGGCAAACTTGCTTGACTTTGAGGGCCGAACTGGCCGAAAATACTGCCGCTGTACTGTCCGCTCCACTCTTCGCAACGATCGATATGGTCTCGACGCTGGCTCGAAAACTCGGCATCGCCCTGCTGGCAATCAGCACGATTGCCGCGCCGGTCGTCGGTGCCCAGCCGCGCTGCTGCAAGACCGGAGCTCTCAAGGGAAGCGGCCAGTGCTGCTGCGGTCCGCAAGCTGCCGACTCGGAAACGCCGAGTTGCTGCCAGAGGGAAACTCGCCCCTGCTGCGCCAGCGAGGACGAAGAGGCTGAACCGCTTGCCTCGCCGGCTTTCGCAGATGCTCCATGCCACTGTCAGGCCACCAGCCAACCGCTGGCAATCCCCAGCGGCAAGCATGGCAGCGAAATCTCGCTCGAAAAGTTCGTCGCCCTCGCCGCTTTGCCGGCGCTGGATGACGACTCTCAACAAACGCTCATCGCCCGATCGCACGTGCCCGTCGTGCCCCGGGGCGGAACGTCACTGCACAAGGTCCACTGTCGCTGGACCATCTGAATGCTGCGCCGATAGTGCGCGTTCCGGCCGCCACTGCGCCCGGTCGCGCTTGGCTGATCGTCTTGCGTTCGAATTGTCGTCGTCGTGCTCCGCGACTGGTTCTCTCGCGTAGGAAACGCGGGCCAGAGAATTCGCCGAGCCACACAGAAATAGCCCCATTTCAATTGAAGGAAACCAAATCATGAAATTCCGTCTCGCGATTGCCGCCTTGGCCCTGTTCGCCGTCGTCGCTTCCGGCTCGCTGCGTGCCGAAGAAGAGAAGAAAGCGGAGCCCAAGTGCCCGGTCTCGGGTCAGCCGTGCAAGGCCGAACACACCGTCGCTTTCAACGGCGGCAAGGTGGCGTTCTGCTGCCCTAACTGCCCCAAGGCCTTTGAAGCCGATCCCGAAAAGTTCGCCGCCAAGGCCAACCTGCAGTTGCTCCAGACCGGACAGATCAAGCAGGTAAAGTGCCCGCTCGCCGGTCGCCCAATGGCTGCTGATAAAGTCGTCGAAGTTGAAGGCGTCGAGATTGCCGTCTGCTGCCCCGGCTGCCTGGCCAAGGCCAAGAAAGCCACCGGCGACGACCTGATCACGCTGCTGTTCACCGACGCCAAGAAGGTCGCCTTCGAACCGGTCAAGAAGTAAGCTTCGTACCGCTTCAAGTTCGATAGATCGAAAGGGTCGGAAGCTCCTCCGCGGGCTTCCGGCCCTTTCTTTTTTTACCCCGCATCGCTTCGCATACTAGCACTGCCCGTCCGAACTGCACTTTACCCGACTTGCCGAGTTTTGAGATACTTCGCCGCCTGACACCAGCCCACAGCGCAAGCGAGGGTACCCCGCCGTTCGAGCGTCGATCGGCAAACTTACACGTCTCTTGATGCCCCGCGCCTCACCCCGCGCCCGAAGCGACCATGAAAATCTTCTTCTCGGCCGGCGAACCCAGCGGCGATCTGCACGGAGCCAACCTGATCCGGCAGCTCCGCGCCCAGCGGCCCGACATCGAGGCCGTCGGCTACGGTGGTCCCGAGATGGCCGCTGCCGGCTGCACGCTGCACACGGACATGACCGTGCTGGCCGTGATGTGGATCTTTCGCGTGCTCATCAATCTCCACAAGTTTCTCGCGCTCGCCGGCCGGGCCGATCGCTACTTCCGCCATCATAAGCCCGATGCCGTCGTGCTGATCGACTACCCCGGCTTCAACTGGTGGGTCGCCCGTCGGGCGAAGGCCCACGGCATTCCGGTGTACTACTTCGCGCCGCCGCAGGTCTGGGCCTGGGCCACGCATCGCATCCGCAAGGTTCGCCGCCTGGTCGATCATGTGCTGTGCAGCATGCCGTTCGAGCAAAAATGGTATCGCGAGCGCGGCGCGAATGCCACGTTCATCGGCCATCCCTACTTCGACGAAGTCCGCCGGCAGCAGCTTGATCCACAGTTCCTCGCCGCGCATCGCGACGACGCCCGCCCACTCGTGGCGATTCTTCCCGGCTCGCGCACGCAAGAGGTCGAACATAATTTAAGCTGCTTCCTCAAGGCCGCGGCGATCATCCATGCTCAGGTTCCCCAAGCCCGCTTTGCGATTGCTTCGTTCAAACCGCACCAGGCCGACATGGCTCGCCGCGCCGTCGCCGCCAGCGGACTCGACATCGAAGTCCACCTGAAGCGGACACCCGAGCTGATCCACCTGGCCACGTGCTGCCTGGCCGTGTCGGGCTCCGTCTCGCTCGAACTGCTGTATCAATCGAAGCCCACCGTGATTCACTACGCGATCTCGCGCCTGGCCTACGTGCTGCAGCGCCGTTACCGCCGCGTGAAATACATCACGCTCGTGAATCTACTCTCCGCGGCCGATCCGCTGGACGGTGACGCCACGACCTACGACCCCGATCGCGGCGACACGCCCGAGGTGTTGTATCCCGAGTATGTGACCTGCACGGACAAGTCGCGGCAGGTTGCCGCCCACGCGATTCGCTGGCTCACCGATCCGGCGGAGCGCGAACGGCTGGTTGAGCGGCTCAACGCACTAAAAACCGAGGTGGCCCACGGCGGCGCCGCCAGTAGTGCAGCCGAGTACATCCTGGCCGACCTGGACCGCCGCCCGCAGCCGATTCCCGCCCCGCACTATGCTCCTGCGCCGGCCCCTGCCCCTGCCCCGCTGCCAAAAACACATCCCCGATCCAAGACCGCGGCCTGACCTGCCGCGCTTCCACGGAGTAGAATTTCACGCACGGCCAGCGTTGTGCCGCGTCCCACCCGGCCCCAGGACTCGATCCGCGTGCTGTTCACCGAACCAAACCGGACTCCGTACGATCTTCGTTTCAACTTGTTTGGCATCCCGGTGCGCGTGCATCCGTTCTTCTGGCTGGCCGCCGCAATCCTGGGCGCGGGCGGTGATCCCGATCCCATTCAACTGGTACTGTGGATTGGAACCGTCTTCGTCTCGATCCTGATTCACGAAATGGGACACGCGCTCGCCGCGCGCGCCCATGGCTGGCAACCCTGGATCACGCTCTACGGTTTCGGCGGCCTGGCCGCCTATCGCCCCACCTATCACAGCCACCTCGCGCAGATCGGAATCTCCTTCGCTGGACCGGGAGCAGGCTTCCTCTTTGCCGCGTTGATCGTGGCCGGCGTCAAAGCTTCCGGCCACAACGTGATCTGGACCTGGCCGGAAACGATCTTGCCCGTCAGATTCGAACCCTTTGCGAATCCAAGACTGACGATCCTGATCTTCTATCTGCTCTACGTGAACATCTTCTGGGGACTCGCCAATCTGCTCCCCATCTGGCCGCTCGATGGCGGACGCATCTCGGGCGAGCTGTTCACGATGGCCAACCCGCGCGATGGACTGCAGATGTCGCTCTGGCTGTCGATCTTCGTTGCCGTCGGCGCGGGCGTTCTCGCCTGGACGCGGCTGCACGATCAGTTCCTCGCGCTGTTTTGTGCGTACCTTGCCTACAACAGCTACACGACGCTGCAGGCCTACACCGGCGGCGGTGGCGGCTACGGAGGCTATCGCTGATGCCCGCGTTGAACGCCACGAATGGCCCCACTGCGCCTGCGCGCCGCGTCGTTCTGCTCGGCGCGAGCAACCTGACCAAGGGCATCGGCACCGTTCTGGAGACCGCCGGTCGCGTCTGGAACGAGCCGCTCGAGGTGCATGTCGCCCTGGGGCACGGCCGGTCCTACGGCAGAAGTACCCGGATAATGGGCGTGGGGCTCCCGGGAATCGCCCATTGTGGGCTGTGGCAGAACTTGACTTCCGCGAGTCGATTGCCCACGGCCGCCCTCATCACGGACATCGGCAACGACCTGTTGTACGAAGAACCCGTGGACCGCATCGTCGGCTGGCTCGAGTCGTGTCTCGACCGGCTGGCCGCGGCGGAAGCCAAGATCACGATCACGCGGCTGCCGGTCGCGAATGTTCAAAAACTTTCGCCGGCCAAGTTCAAACTCATGCGAACGATTCTCTATCCCTACAGCCGGATCACCTTGACCGAGATCACCCAGCGTGCGATCGCGCTCGACGAGCACGTGGCGCGGATCGCGAGCGAGCGCCGGCTGGCGGTCGTCTCGCACCAGTCGCACTGGTACAGTTACGATCCGATCCACATTCGTTTCACGCGGCGCGGCGAGGCCTGGCGCGACATTCTTGGCGCCTGGACCGAGGCGGGTTGTTCGCTTTCTCCCGGCGGAAACGCCCTGTTTCGCACGCTGCACGTGCGCACGCGGACGCCGCATGAAAGGCGGTTGTTGTTTCTCGCGCAGCGCCGCGCGCAACCCGCGGCGCGGTTTCGCGACGGAACTTCGGTCTCGCTGTACTAGGCGCGATTGATTAGGCGCGTAGTGCGTCGCGCGCGAGGAGTGCTTCGCGCGCGATGTTCGTTGCAGAGCGCGTCGCGCGCAAAACGAAAACGGTTTTCAGCGCCGCGCGATGGTTCGCCGCGCCGCGGAGCGTCACCGAAAAAATTTTTGCTTCTGTGTCAAGATTCGTATTGCACATTTCCGCAGGATGTGTACAAATGGAACTCAATGATCTTTCCTGAACTCGGGTGTGTTAAAGTTTTCTCGAACGCGAGGCACTCGTTGCTTCGAACTAGAGAGGGCTTTTGTTTTTTGTTCAGGTAGGACTCGCTCGGAGCAATCAAGTGACTTGGAGGTCACCGAGACGGATCTTGCCAACAACTTTTTAGGAGGACGGACTGTGGCCAAGAAGAAGAAGAAAGCTGCTGCTAAGAAGGCTCCCAAGAAGAAGGCAGCCAAGAAGAAGAAGTAGCGCTTCTTCCGCGGCACTCAGTTGCCGTGAGCCGCTGCTCTAATCAGTGGCCCTGAATACAACGAGAAAGAGCCGCTCGGATCATCACTGGCCCGAGCGGCTCTAGCTTTTTCTACGCCCGGGTTGGGCGCTCTGTCGGGCTCGTTCGGCCCCCAGGCACGCCCACGGCGCGTTTCGCCGGAACCGCCGTAAGCCCCTGCCCTTCAATGCGTTAGCCTCTACAGGCTGAGCACCGGCAAGGCCCCTTCGGCCCCCTTCCCCGCCGCCTTATTCGCAGCCAGGTTGCGCACCAGGTTCACGCACAGCGTATCCAGATGCGCGGCGCTCGCCGGATCGTCGTACACCGCCGCCGCGCGGCCCGCATCACCCAACTCGCGGATCGCGATGTGAATCGGCACTTCGCCCAGGAACGGGATGCCCAGTTCCACGGCTTTCTTCTGCGCGCCACCCGCGCCGAAGATGTCGTATCGCTTGCCGGTCTCCGGCGCGATGAAGCCGCTCATGTTCTCGACCATTCCCAGAATCGGGATGTTCACCTTGCGAAACATTGCCACGGCCTTGATCGCGTCGAGCAGTGCGACGTCCTGCGGCGTGCACACGATCACGGCGCCCGAAAGCGGCAAGAGCTGCGAGAGCGTCAGCGCAATATCGCCCGTGCCCGGCGGCATGTCGATAATCAAGTAATCCAGATCGCCCCAGGCCGTGTCACGTAAAAATTGGGTGATCGCTCCGTGCAGCATTGGCCCGCGCCAGACCACGGCCTCGCCCGGCGGCACGAGAAATCCCATCGAGATGACTTTGAGTCCTGCCGCTTCGATCGGCACGATCCGCCCTTCATCAATGGCGGGCCGCTGGTTCACGCCCAGCAGATGCGGAATGCTGGGGCCATAGACATCCGCATCCATCAGCCCTACCTTGCTGCCGGCCCGCGCCAGGCCAATCGCGATCGAGGCCGCGATCGTGCTTTTGCCGACGCCCCCTTTGCCCGAGCCCACCGCGATCACGCTCTTGGCAGTAAGCCCGACTTGGCCAATCTTCTGCGCCGGCCGCTGGTGCTCGTTCAACGTGACGCTCACGTCCTCGACGCCCGGCAGATTTTTTCGCAAATGGTTCGCCAGCGCCGCCGCCGTTTCGTCCCGGATGATGGCCGAGTGCGACGTCAGGCCGAGCGCGACCGACACGTGATTCCCCGTAATCTGAATCTCACCGATCTGTCCGCCACCGACGACGCTGCGCCCGGATTCCGGATCGAGAAACTTCTCCAGGGCCGCCTTCACGGCCGCTTGATCGAGCTTATGGTCTGCCATCAGAAAAACAGTCCTTCCCTCAAAAAAAAGTCGTCAATTCCATGCGGAGGCGAACTTCGCCGAAGCGCGGGCACTCGCCGGGCCAGCTTCAGCTCGACGCCGCTTCCGGCCAAGGGAGCGAGTCCCAAACCTGCGCTGCCAGGCTCCGCTTTGGCCGAGGCACCAGCGCCGCATGCCGTTCCGCCAGCCGCGCAAGTTCAGCGGCCTTCCGCGGAGAGGTGACGAAATGGATCGCCCCCGCTTCGCGCATCGCCCATTCGCAGGCTGTCCACTCGCCTTTCGCCAGAGCGCGCTCCGCCACGACCGCGATCCGCGACCAGCGAGACTCCGCCCTGACGCGAGCCAACAACTCGAGCACGCTGCCCAATTTCGTCGCCGTCAACTCGACCACGAGAAAGCTCCCAGGAGCTTCTCGCAGTTCTGCCTCGCACTCTGCCAGCGACCTGGTCTCGCGCAGCCAAAGTTCGCGAGTGAGCTCTCGGCGCAATGCCGCGGCCCACCGCCCCGAGCGCTCGCAAACGATCACGCGCGGCCTGGCGGCCAGGGCCGACTGCAAAGCTGGCAAAACGTCGGGTTTCATCGTAGGTCCCAATCGCGAAAGTGACCAGGGGCCAATCGCTCAAATTCGCTGATCCCGCTCACCGCATCCTCGAATGTCCCGGCGAATACTTTCGCCAGGAACTCTCCTTACCGCTGGAAATGCTCACTCGCCCGCTCGTCCCTTGGGCTCCTTCTTCTCCGCCGCCGGTTCGAGTCCCAGTTGCACCAGCCGCCGATACAGCCGCGGCCGGGTCAGCCCCAGCATCTTGGCCGCGCGGCTCTTGTTCCCCTTCGCTTTGCGCATCGCCCGGGCGATCAGTTCGCGTTCGACGCGGGCCAGAAACTCCTCCAGGACGATCGTCTCCTCGCGCGGAGCACTGGCGGCCTCGGCGCCCCACTGGATCGTGCGCGGCAAGTCGCGCGGCGCGATTCGGGGTCCGGCCGCTTTTTCATGCATCTCGCGCACCAGCACCTGCAGTTCATCCAGATTCCCAGGCCAGGGGTAGGCTGCGAGCTGGTCCAGCGCCTCGGCCGAGAAACCGGCAATTTGCCGCGAGTGCGAGGCGTTCAATTCCTCGAGCATGGCCTGCGCAACCAGCGAAAGGTCGTCGATCCGCTCCGCCAGCGGCGGCAGTTCGATCACGAGCGTACCCAACGTGCAGGCCAGCGACGCGGAGAAAACCCCATCCGCCACCAAAGCGTCCAGCGGCGATTCGCACAGCGCGATCACACGCATCCCCAGCGAAGCATCGCCCAGCACCGAGAGTAAATCTCCCTGCACCTCAACCGGCATCCGCTCGGCATGCTCCACCAGCAGCGTGCTCTGGGCCGGACGAAGCGTTCGCCGCGCAACCAGCGTTCGTAGCGTGCTCCGCAGCAGGTTCGTATCCATCAACGCGCAGTCGATCGGCACAAGCAGGCCCGGGCCCTCTTGCCCGTAGTGAATCGCCTTGGCCGCGTGCTCCTTGCCGGTGCCACGTTGACCGACGATCGTGACATGTGTTTCGCCCCGGGCGGCCAGTTGTACCTGCGCCCGCGCTCGAAGCATTTTGGGGTGATCGCCAATCAAGCGGTCGGCGCTCGCCTGCCGCGCTTGCTGCTGGCGGTATCGGCGCACCGCGTCGTGCAGCGCGCTTAGCGAACTGCCGTCGAGCGGCCCGTCGTCCTGCGAAGGCTCGGGCCCGCAATCAACTCGTTCCAGGATCGCCACGACGGGCGAACTTTCGTCCTCGCCGTGTGCCAGCGGAAGGAATTGTCCGCGCCGCTGACTGACGCGTCCGTTCGGCCGCCGGCAAGTGACGTTGGCCGCAAGTGACTTGCCCGCGAAGGCCAGCGGCGGAGGACAGAGACCAGCTGCCAGGGCGGCCAACTCCCCACCCTCGGCGTCATCGGCCGGCGTGTGATAGTTGCACTTCTGCCCGAGGAGCGCATCGGCCGGCACGCCCAGCCACGCGGCGCAAGCCGCGTTGCAAAAGACGATCCGGCGATCCTCGTCGAGGACGTAGATGGGAGTGGCGCCGCTGTCCAGGAACCTGGCCAGTTCGGCTGCCGCGTCGTTGGTAAAAGACATGCCGCCTCTCGTGGTAGCTCCGCCCTTACCGTAAGCATACTTGCTCAGGCCTGTGCGCACCACAAAACTGCCAGCATTGGACGACGCTTCGCGGTAGAAACACGCCCTAAAGCCAGGGGAATACCTTCCCCTGGAGCACCTTTCCGCGACCGTGCAAGACCGCGGCCTTTAGAACTCTGCTTTCCGCAGCCCCGGCAGCGGCTTCACGACTGCCGTCTGATTTGCGGGGACTCGATCCCCCGCCAGCATCTGCGGCGAGACATCTCGCGCCGCACGGCTGGCCTTCTTCCCCGCCTCGACCAGCGGGCCGGGATACGCCCCGATGCCGATCACGGCCAACGCACACAGCGCCGTGGCCAGCGCGGCGCCGGCACCCCCCTGCCCCTCCGGCGCGGCATCTCCGCTGCGGAAGTACATCACGCCGATCAGCCGCAAGTAATAAGCACCCGAGATCGCCGCGTTGATCACGCCCACCAGGGCCAACGCCACGAACCACGGCCAGAGATTTCCCGACTCGGGGTTTCTCGCATCCACGCTGAGCGCACCGGTGAAAAGCGTGAACTTGCCCCAGAAGCCCGCCAGCGGCGGCAGCCCGGCCAGCGAGAACATGAACAGCGCCAGCGCCGCAGAGGTCTTGGGATGCGAAGAGCTCAGGCCGGCCAGGTCGTCCAGCGTGCTGACGATCTTGCGCTCGCCACTCAAGTACGTCAGCGCTGCGAACACACCCGCCGTCGCGGCCGCATACACCAGCAGATAGAACAGCGTCGCTCCGACGCCGTCCAACCCTTCCGCCACGACCGCTCCACCGGCCGCCGCGAATCCTACCGAGAGCCCGATCAGCATGTAACCCGCATGCGCAATGGACGAATACGCCATCATCCGCCGCACGTTCGTCTGCCACAGTGCGAGCAAGTTGCCCAGCGTCATGGTGACCATCGCCACGGCCAGCGTCAGTTGCCAGCCAATCTGCTCGAGTCCCGGCATGCCGGCGTAGATGATCCGCACGATTGCGGCCAGGGCTGCGATCTTGGGGATCACGGCCAGGATGCCCGCGTTGGCGTTGCTCGTCCCCTGATAAACGTCCGGAGCATAAAAGTGAAACGGCACCGCGGTGAGCCGGAAGGCCAGCCCCGCGAAGATCAGGATCAGCGCCAGCCGGGCGAACGACATCAGCCGCACCGCGGCGGCGTCCGGACTGGCGAACGTCTCGCGAATGTCGATCAGGCTGGTCGAGCCGGCCACGCCATACAGAAAGCTGAACCCGTAGAGCATCAGCGCGCTCGACAGCAGGCTGAGGAAGAAGTACTTCGTGCCCGACTCCAGCAGGTTCGTCCCCTTACCCAGGTACAGCATCACGTAGGTCGGGATCGAAATCAGCTCCAGCCCGACAAACACCAGCACCAGGTCGTTCGACAGGGCCACCAGCATCAGCCCGGCCAGAATCATTAGCAGCGAGCCCTGAAACTCCGACTGGTCTCCTTCGCCAATCCAGCGAGCGCCGACCAGCGCGAACACCAGCCCCACGGCCAGCACGCCATATCGAATGGCCGCCGAAAACCAATCGATCGTCAGCGGACCGCTGACCGTTGCCGTCTCCAGTGCCTTCTGCACGGTCTCGGTCGTCCCCTGCTGCGCGAGCGCTCCGCCGGCGGCCAGAATCGCCAGCGCCGCGAGCGCGGCCCACGCCGACTTGCCCGGCGCGAACGCACCACCCAAATAGATCAGCGTGCCGGCCAGGATCAGGATGATTTCCGGCAACAGCAGATAAGCCGTCTCACTCGTCACGCGCGGGTACTCCCTCTGCGAGCAGGCTTACTCGCTCAACCTGTTCTTGATTTGCGCCACCGGCAATTGCAGCCGGGTCGCCGTACATCCGCTCCACCGCAGCCTGGGCATTGCGGGTCATCGGCTCCAGCGTCGCCTGCATCCGGCTCAGGAAGAACTCAGGATGCAAGCCGATCCAAAAGATAAACACCACCAGCGGCGCCACGGCCATGATCTCGCGAAACGACAGATCGCGGATCGAGCTGGGCGGAATCGTGTCGACCGCCCCGTGCCCGTGGTCATCGTGTCCGTGGTCGACATGCGCCGCATGCGCGTGATCATCATGTCCGTGCACCACTGGCTCGCGCAGCGGACCAAAGAACACCCGTTGCACCAGGTAAAGCATGTACCAGGCCCCCAGCACGACGCCCGACACACTGGCCACGGCAATCACCTTGTACAACAGCTCGAAGCCCTCGGGCGCCTCGGTCCAGGCTCTTTGAAACATCCCGGCCAGGATCATGAATTCGCCGACGAAGCCGTTCATGCCCGGCAGGCCGATGCTCGAAAACGTAAACAGCAGGAAGAAGAACGCCAGGATCGGGGTCCGCCGCGCGATCCCGCCGAACTGGGCGATCTCACGCGTGTGATAGCGCTCGTAGATCATGCCCACGACGGCAAACAGTCCGCCGGTCGACAGGCCGTGATTGACCATCTGCAGCACGCCGCCTTCCACGCCCAGCGACGTGAGGGCGAACAGCCCCAGCATCACGAAGCCCAGATGGCTCACCGAGCTGTAGGCGATCAGCCGCTTCATGTCCGTTTGCACCAGGGCCACCAGCGCCCCGTAGATGATCCCCGCCGCCGACAGCGCCAGGATCCACGGAATGCACATCGCCGTCGCCTCGGGCAGCATCGGAATGCTGAACCGCGCGAAGCCATAGGTACCAATCTTGAGCAGCACGCCCGCCAGCAGCACGCTACCTGCCGTCGGGGCTTGCGTGTGCGCGAGCGGCAACCACGTGTGCAGCGGGAACAACGGCACCTTGATCGCAAAGCCCGCGAACAGTGCCAGGAACACCCACAGCTGGTACGGCTGGGCCAGCGGATGCGCGGTCAGCCCAGCCGTGAGCTCGTGAATCGAGAACGTCATCTGGCCGGCGTCGGAGTGATTGTAGTTCCACAGCACGATCGTCAGCAGGCCGAGGAACGTGATCAAGCTGCCGGCCAGCGTGAACAGGAAGAACTTTACGGCCGCGTAGCGCCGGTCTTCCGAGCCCCACACGCCGATCAGGAAGAACAGCGGGATCAGCGTGAACTCAAAGAAGATGTAAAACAGGATCAAGTCGCGGGCGGCGAAAACGCCCAGCATGCCACTCCCCAGCAGCAGCAGCAGGCTATAGAACACGGCCGGCCGATCGGTGATCGCTTCCCAGCTCACCAAAACGCAAGTCAGCAGGAGCAATGCCGAGAGCGCAAACATCCAGATGCTCAGGCCATCCAGCCCCAGGCTGAATTCCACGTTGATGTGCGACGAGGGGCCCAGCCACTCCATCGCGGACCCGGCAAACGGAGCCGCCGGATCGGCGGGCGGATCAAAGTTCGCCGCCAGCACCGTCGCCAGTACCAGCGTCAGAAGCGACGTGACGAGCGCGGTCTGCCGGGCACCGCTCGCCCCCTGGTCGGCGAGCAGACACACGACCACGGCGCCGATGGCCGGCAGCAGGATCGTCACGAGCAAGAGTGTCGACATCGGGTCCAAAGAACCAGTTCTCCGCTTTAATCATGTCCGCGATTCAGCGCGGCGTTAGTTTCCCAAAGCTGCCGACAAAGCCGGCCACACCAGCAGCGTCACGATCAGCACCAGCACACCCCACACCATGGCCACGCCGTAAAACTGCACCAGCCCGCTCTGCAGCGGCCGGAGCAGTGCCCCCAGCCACGGCGGCACGCGACCCACGAAGTTCACCAGTCCGTCGATCACGTTCCGATCGAACCAGTAGCTGAGCTTCGCGAGCTGCAGCGATGGCCACACGAACGCCGCGTAGTAAATTGGATCGAAAAACAATTTGCCGTACGAGAGGTAGTACAGCGGACCGGACAGTTGCTTGATCTTGCCGATCAGCGTGTGATCGCCCAGGTACAAGAACGCCGCCAGACCGATCGCCGTGAGCGCGATCACCGTGCCGACGATGCTCACCAGTTGATGTGCTTCGTGCGAATGCTCGCCGTGCGCGGCCGTCGCTGCCAGGGGAGCGAATGCCAACGACGGCGTCTTGCTCAGAAAATCCACAAACCCGCCGGTCCAGGTGAAGTACGCACCGACCACCAGCGAGCACACCGCCAGGATTCGCAGCGGCCAGGTCATCTGCGGCGGCGATTCGTGAGCATGAGACCCCGCTTCGTGCGGAATCCGCTCCTCACCGTAGAACGTCAGGAAGTACGCCCGGAAGGTGTAGAACGCGGTGAGGAAGGCCACGATTGTGGCGACCCAGTACAGGACCTTGTAAACCGCGATCCCTTCCAGCACGCCCCGTTCGTACGTCGCCGCGATGATCGCGTCCTTGCTCCAGAAGCCCGCGAACGGAATCACACCGCCCAGTGCGAGGCAGCCGAACAGAAATGTCCAGTTCGTGACCGGCATCAGCTTCCGCAGGCCGCTGAAGCGCCGCATGTCGATGATCCCGCCCATCGCGTGCATCACGCTCCCCGCGCCCAGGAACAAGAGGGCCTTGAAGAACGCATGGCAGAACAGGTGGAACATGCCCGAGGTGATGCCGGCGATCGTACCCAGCCCCAGGCCCAGGAACATGTAGCCAAGCTGGCTGATCGTTGAGTAGGCGAGCACGCGTTTGAGATCGGTTTGCGTGAGCGCAATCACGCCGCCGATCGCGGCCGTTGTGCCGCCAATGATCGCCACCACCTGCTGGGCGTCGGGCGAAGCGAAGAACAGCGGCGAGCAGCGTGTCACCATGTAGGCTCCGGCCGTCACCATCGTCGCCGCGTGAATCAGCGCGCTGACCGGCGTCGGACCTTCCATCGCGTCCGGCAGCCAGACGTGCAGCGGGAACTGGGCACTCTTGCCGCAGGCTCCCAGCATCAAGAGCAGGCAGATCGCCGTGGCAATCGCGCCATAGCTGTCGCTGAAGCCGGCGATCAACGAAGGCTGCGCAAGCCGGGTCTGCCCCAGCACGCCCGCCACGCCATTGGCATCGTGAAAGTTCAGCGTGCCGTAGGTCGTCCAAATCAAAAACAATCCCAGGGCGAACCCAAAGTCGCCGATCCGGTTCACCAGGAATGCCTTCTTGCCGGCCGCCGCCGCCTCGGGCTTCTGATACCAAAAACCCACCAGCAGGTAGCTGCACAGACCGACCGCTTCCCAGAACACGTACAAGAGGACGAAATTGCTGACCGAAACCAGCATCGTCATCGAGAACACAAACAGGCCGATGTAGCAGAAGAAGCGCCAGTAACCGCGATCGCCGTGCATGTATCCGCCGGCATAAATCGCCACCAGCGACGACACGAACGTGACCATCGCCAGCATGATGGCCGTCAGCGTGTCCGCCCGCTGCGTGATTTCAATCGTGAACGGCAGAGAAGTCGGCAGCGGCGTGGCCTCGGCGCCCGGCGCCGGTGTGGCCGCCGCGGCGTGCGAGACGTCACTGGTCGTGATCGCATCTTCGACCTGCACCCAGGTCCACAGGTTCGAGGTCACTTCCCAGCCGACGCTATTGGCCGTCGGCGAACCCTCTTTCGACGACTCGGCGATCCCCAGCTTCACTTCCGCCAGCAGCATCGCGCTGCATACGAACGACCCGACCAGCGCCACCACCACCGGCAGATGGCTGTTCTCCTTGAGCACGTAGCGGCCAAAGATCGCCGTCACGATTGTCGCCAGCAGCGGCAACCCCGGAATCAGGACCAGCAGGATGGGAATCGTGTCGTTCATCAATCGAATTCGAGTCTACAGTTTGGGTGGCACGCCCTGAGCCCTAGCGAAGGGCGTGCATTACTCGCTACACGTGCATGCGGTGGATGATCTCGTCCGGATCGGCCGTCGGCTCGATGCCCGCGGGGGTCAGCTTCGGCCATTCCGGATCGTCGCCTCTTGGCTCGGGCATCTTCGGATCGGTGAACGCGGGCTGATTGTCTTCGCGTAACGTCTGCCACAGCGCGATGTCGAGTGCGCCGGCCTTGTGGAACAACGAGAGCACCACGGCCAGCGCGATTGCGGCTTCGCAGGCGGCGATGGTCAGGATAAAGATCACCAGGATCTGCCCGCCCCAATCGTTGTGGTACCGGCCCCAGGCCACCAGGCTCACCGAGACGCCTTGCAGCATCATCTCGATCGACAGGAACATGATGATCGTGTTCCGCCGGGTGAAGAACCCCACCAGCCCGATGCGGAACAGCAGTGCGCCAATCAGCAGGTATTTTTCCAGCAGGGCGACCTCAGCCATGCATCGGTCCTCCCCGTTCGCGGTGATGAATCTGACCGACTACCGCCACTGCGCCCACCAGGGCCACCAGCAGCAGCGTGCCAATCACTTCGATCGAAACCAGTTGCCGGCCAAACAGCCACCGGCCAAGCGTTGCCATGTGCTGGTCGGCCAGCACGCCGTCCGCCAACTCGGCTTCACTCACTTGAGCCACGGGCCGCTCTTCGACGACCGGGTTCTGAAACACATCGGCCAGCACAAACGTCAGCAGGCCCACCAGCAGCGCTCCGCTCACGGCCGACAGCGGCGCCGCCCAGCTCACGCGGTCGTAAGGGGCTTGCCCCTCGGGCTGAGCGAGCATCAGCACGAACAGGAATGTCACCAGGATCGCGCCTGCGTAAACCACGATCGTGGCCACGCCCAGAAATTGCGCGCCGTTGAACAGGAACAGCCCCGCGGTGCCCAGCAGCGAGAGAGCGAACCAAATCGCCGAATAGACCGGGTTGCGGAATGAGATCGTCGCCACGGCGCTGATCACGGTCAGGGCGGCGATCAGGTAAAAGACGACGTCGGCAATGGCGCTGCCAAGCGAAACGGTTTGCGCGGAAAACAGCCCCAACCCGGCGGCCACCACTACAGCGCCCAGGGCACGTCCCGGCGCGCGTCCGCGCGGCAGCGACAGCCACAGGCCGGCCGCAAACAGCAGCGTCGCACCGCCAATCATTGCCAGCAGCGTGTTCACACCGTGCCTCCCAATGCTTTCGACTTCATCGGCTCGGCGTCTTTCGTCTGGTCGTACACGCTCAGCAGTTTCTCTTTGTCGAAGATCATTTCTTCGCGGCTGCGACCCGTCAGATCAAACAGGCTCGTCAGCTCGATTGCATCCACGGGACAGGCCTCTTCGCACATCCCGCAGAAAATGCATCGCAGCTCGTCGATCGTGAAGCTCTCAGGATACTTCTCGCGATCTGGCCAGGGGCTTTCCACGCCCACGATGTCGATGCAGTGCGCGGGGCAGGCCGTGGCGCACAGGAAGCACGCCACGCACTTCACGCGGCCTTGCTCGTCCTTGTTCAGCCGGTGCACGCCGCGGTAAATCAGCGGGTTGCCGATCGTGGGCCGCACGTCCGGATAGCTCACCGTGACCTTGGGGCCCAGAAGATGTTTCGTCGTGGTCGTCAAACCCTGCACGAACAGCGGCAGATACATCTTGCCCGCCAGCCCGAGCTTCGGTTCTTCAATCCACTTGATGTTGGGGTCGTTGGCTTGCATGAAGTCTGTTGTCAGTTGGTTGTCGCCGTTTCGTTACCGGCTGCATCGTTCCCGGCGGCCTAGCTACCGGCTATTGGCGCTGGCGTTTGGTGTTCCGCTGGCGAGCAGCTCGCGCACCGCTTCGGGTTCGTACTCGGGCGCCTCGGTTACATCCCGTCGGGGGCGATTGTCCGTGTGCAGTGGCGAGAACACGGCCGCCAGCACCCAGGAGACGAGTGCCACGGCCCAGCCCAGCGCAATCATGATCCATAGCCCGCGGGTCGTGCCGGTCAGCTGGTTCACATATTCGTATTCGTAGGCGATTGTCAGCGCCACCAGGTTGACCAGTCCCAGTGGCAGCATCACCTTCCAGGCCAGGTTCATCAGTTGGTCGAAGCGGAACCGCGGCCAGCTCCAGCGAACCATCATGAAAAACACGATCACCAGCAGCACCTTGATCGCCAGGATCGCAATTCGGGCGATCGCCATTGGCCAGCCGATCGGTTCGCTCGGGTCGACCGTCATGCCCCAGAAGTGCCAGCCGCCGAGGAACAGGATCACGATCAGGAAGGCCGCCACGACCATGTGCAGGAACTCGGCGATCAGGAACAGCAGCAGCTTCATGCCGGCATATTCGGTGTGATAACCGCCGATCAGCTCCTGCTCCGCTTCCGGCAAGTCGAACGGCAACCGCGCGGCTTCAGCGAACGCCGCGATCACGAACACCGAGAAACCCAGCGGTTGGGCGAATACATTCCACAGACCGGTCTCGGCCTGGGCGAAAATGATCGCATCCAGACGCAATGAACCCGCGGCCAGCACCACGCCCAGGATGCCCAGCCCCAGCGGAATCTCGTAGGCGATGAGCTGCGCGCTCGACCGCAACGCGCCAAGGAAGCCGTACTTGTTGTTGCTGCTCCAGCCGCCCAGGATCACGCCGTACACGGCGATGCTGCTGAGGGCGAAGATGTAAATCATGCCCACATCAATGCCGGGCGCGACGATCAGTTGAATCGGACCACTGGTGCCGGGCAGCTCCACCGGCAGGACGTCGCCGATCGGCACGACGGCGAACACGGCCAGCGCGGCAGCCATGATCGAGAGCGGCGCCAGCGTGTACAGCACCTTCTCCACGTGGGCCGGCGTGTACTCTTCCTTGAAAATGAACTTCAAACCGTCGGCCAGCGGCTGGCCCAGCCCGAACATCCGGATCTTGGTGAGCGGAATGCCCACGCGGTTGGGACCTTTGCGGTCCTGCACCCAAGCGGCGATCCACCGCTCGAGCAGCACCAGGTATGCCGCCGCCGTCATCATGATAAAGATGAGGAGCGCAATCTTGACCAATGGCAAGATCAGCGGCTGCATTAACGGTTCCCAGTCCATCGCGCTTTCCTAAACTCGCTTCTGTCTTTATGCAGTT
>Ga0172362_10000640_pt1 | contig 28893 bp, 24 predicted proteins | sample LakKivs1_kivu2a2_FD_114534 | JGI IMG/M metagenome (GOLD analysis project Ga0172362, IMG submission 114534) | Sediment microbial communities from Lake Kivu, Rwanda - Sediment s1_kivu2a2 | ecosystem: Environmental > Aquatic > Freshwater > Lake > Sediment | place: Rwanda: Western Province, Lake... | reverse complement strand
TAAAATCTCTCCGTCTTCGCCCGTAGGATTACATTCAATATAGATTTCATCTTGGTTTGAACCCGGTTTCACATTCGGCCCCGACGAATTATAATAATAATCATTTCTCGACACCGCTTTAATCCCACTCGGCTGTATGAGGCTCGTCAGCGTTTTCAGCGTATCGCTGCCAATTGTCACCGGACTCTTTGTTTTATCAAACACGACAAAACTATATTGTCCGTCACACGGCGAAAAAGGTGCACCACCCATATAAAAATAATAAGGCGAATTCGGTATAAAATTTTCCATATTATAATTTTGAACATTAATAAGCTGGCTATCATTTGTTTTCGTCTTGTCCACAGTGGAAGCAAATTTCCCAATAATGTCATTCAATATAGTAGCTGACACCGCGGTGTTATTTGACTGAACGAGCGGAATGGAAACAATCAGTTTTTTACCGGCACCATCGTGAATAATAAGCATTTCGGCATCGGCTGGATTACCATTATAGGTGTGGATGGATGGCGCATAAATATTAACTTCGCGCACATTGTATCCTTCATTATTGAACATGACTGCCGCGCTACTGGTCGCATCATAACTCAACTTAATATGGTCTGGAAAATACGTTGCCGTGCATGCACTGTCTTTATATTGATGCATATAAGAACAAAATACTTGACAGCTTAGCACATTCGCGGTAGTTGATATATTAATGGGAGAATCAGAATTTGGACAGCTCATTTATCCGACGAACTTTAACTTATTTATATATAACTTAATATAATTATTATATTTTATTTTTATTTATTTATGAATAGTAATAATATTATTATTATTATTATTTATATTATTTATATATCATTCAATTTCATCATTCTACATGTCTTCTGCATCTAAATTGTTATCCCAAACCAATGAACTTCTTGAAAATCTTGAACGTCTAAAATCAAATGTGGATCTTTATGAAGAAGTCCATTCGCTACAAGAAAATTTAAAGACTTTAGAAGAAACCTATAACTCATTACAAAATAATCTAAAAACTTCAGCATGCAATGCACAGTGTGAAGGTTTGAAAATAAAAGATTCAAACGGCATTGATGATTTTCTAATAAACCTTTTATTACTAAAATCCAAATCAAACTCTCCAATCACGCCGCAAGAAAATGGTACTAGTGTTTTTGGACCACCACCTTCAGCACCACCACCTTCAGCACCACCACTTTACGAGTTAGAAGACGACGAAATGCAAGAGCAACAACAACAAAGGCAAGCCTCTGCGCCACCAGCGGAATAAGTATAACTAGTATGCATTATTTATTATTTTTTTATTATTTTTTATTCGTGAAAGTTTAGATAAATAAAAAAATAAATAGATATATACACACCATCGCATAAAGGAATGAGTTTTGACAATGAATTGCAATTAACAAATAAATCAAATGATGTCGATGTTCAAAAAGAAATTCCCAAAATTATATACATATGTCACAAAAATTTAAAGTGTTTGAATATGACATATAAATTTTGGAAACGATTAAATCCTGGATACCAAATAAAATTATTTAACGATACGATGTGCCAACAGTTTTTACTTGACCAATTTTCAGAACTTCATCAGTCAATTTTCAAATTTATACCAGATGGTCCTATCAAATCAGATTTTTGGAGATTGTGTATTCTTTATAAGTATGGAGGCATTTACGTGGATGCAGACATTCATCCGCTTGTTTCATTAGATAAGTATTTACTGCGTTCCTGCGACTTTGTAACTTGCATCACAAAATGCAATGAAAACTTTAATCCCCATTTTATTGCCGCGCGAAAAAATGATCCCATATTAAAAAGTTGCATTGACGAGTACGTTCAGTTTTACACACACCATAAACAATCGTACGCATACTGGGAGTGGTCAATTGTCCATATGTTTAATAAATTTTTAACACATGTAAAGTCTCACTATCATAAAATGCCGCAACTACAAGTGTTTTCTCTCGAAAAAAGAAAATATCAAATTTTTTTTGAAACAATGGACAAAAGCGAAGCTTTCACCACCAACAATAAATATTTAATTGATAATATTATGACCAACATAAAACCAGGCGGGTTACACGATTTTTATTGCACCTTTTCAAATAGACGCATTTTTAATACGCGTTACATTAATTATGATCCCGATGAACATAGATTTAAAAATCACATTGTTAAAAATCGAAAACAGAATCATAATATTCTCGGGTTTGGACTTAATATTCATTTATCAAATTCAAATATCAATATGAAAAAACTGAAAAATAGGTAAATGCGTAACAAACTACTTTTTTGGAAAACAAAAATAGGAACACTTGCATTTTGTAATTGGCAACACGCTTATTTTTATCAATTTTACTGACGCGTCCAGCATTTGCACTGCAATATCCTCTTCTATTCCATCTAGTGTTAATACCAGTATACTTTTCACTACAAAATATAAAAAGTGTAAAATACAATCGGATGAAAGCGACACCTTGAAATTCTGATTCGCCGTATATTCGTTGAACAAGTTGATAATTTGATGGATAAATGTCATAAAATGCACAGCGTCATTCATGTCAATTTTCCCATCCTCCATAATGCTCGTAAATGCAGTCGTAAATATGCCGTTCATTTCATTCACACACGTTGTAATCGATATAATCGATTCTATATCCTCAATATCACTCGCTGTAAAATCCGCCTTTACTGTCTCATACACTTTGAAAATTTCCGCGTAAATCACATTCGGCGTATTTAATATCGGCTCCAGCTTCACTCGCAATTGTTTTATCGAGAGAATCAAATTAATAATAATATTTTTCAAAAACTCGAATATCAGCTTCTCTTTTTCTGAATACGATTCCATCGCATTTTTCACATCAACATTAATTTTTTCTTCTTGTAACGGTTGTTGTTGCGACGACTGTTGTTGTCGCATCGCATTTCGCTGTTGCAATTGATGTAGCTGCTGTAGCTGCTGTAAATTTTGCATTTATTTGTACTATGCTGAATATTTATACTATACTGAAAGTTTATTTTTATATAGAAAATAAATTAATATATAAAAGTAAATTATCACTTTATGTTTTCAATTCTTATATGCATATGTTTTTTACTTCTTCAAATATTCGTTTTTCGGCCTCTTCTCTCGACAAAATGTTATTAAAACAAATCTTATTTAATTCCGATGGTGACAACTGGAACTCTGCCGGTTTGAATCGCTCCAGCTCTTCTTTCGAATGCACGCGCTCCTCATTCACGGTTCCATCATAGAATAAGTCCATGAGTTGATACATCATGGCCGCATCACATTTCGTAAAATGAATAAACTCGTCCATCCGCCCAGGCCGTTTAAATGTGGGATCAATTTTCGACGTGTCATTCGCCGTACAAATAATAAACCGCCCCTTTGCCTCGATAATCCCATCCATAATGCTCAAAATTTGCCCCTTGGTCAAATCGTTCATCATCGACTTGTTTGCGCAACCACTTATCGCCGCAGCCGTTGATGCAAAATTAGATCCAAATCGATTTTCTGTTGATCCGTTACTTCCATTTCCACCAGACCCCTCTTTTACAATAACAATGCTTGAATTTGTTGTTTCTTTGGCCGTCGCTTGTCTTATTTTCTCCTTTTGCTCCCTGTCATCCAACGTTTCAAAAAACTTGTCAATTTCGTCAATCATAAAAATGCGCTTGTTTGAAGGAATGTACTTTCCATTAATGTGCGTACCGTTAAAAATGTTCTCAAGCTCGCACACATCTTTAATGCCAGTTAGATCCACGTCCACAATGTGTCGATTCGTATACGTGGCAATCCCCTTGACTGTCGACGTTTTTCCGCACCCGGCAGGCCCTTCAAACACCAACGTTAATTGATATGGTATACCGCGATCATTGTACCACTGCTCATTATGAATAAAAAAATCAATCCGTTTAATAAGCGCGTCCCTCTGTGTAAAAAAACAATTTCGAATTAAATGTTTATTTGTTACAAGCGGATACTCGTCGCATTTTATTCCTCGATCATATTTTGGTCGTTCTGAATCATCGTCATAGTATTTTCCACTTCCACATGTTTTATTACTATTATATTTAAAAATATATTTTTGTTTTGACAGCTGATCGTTGATTGACTTTTCAAATTTTTCTTCGCACATTTTAACAAATGAATGTATGTATGAAATATCATGTTCATATGTCTTAATATAAAAACTAACATTTAAAAAATCTAAAAAGTCTGTTTTCTTTTCCTTGTTTGCAATATTTTTATCGCTCGATAACTCAATGTAAATATCTGGATATAACTCAAACGAAACCATTTCATCTGCCGGGATAAATGTTTTCACTACCGTATTTGTTTCCACGTCTGTAACTTCGCAATATTTTATATTGTATGTGTTTTCAACCTTGTACACGTGTTTTTGCATGTAGTCCAGAACGTGTATCATTGGCGGAGGATAATCCACATACATGGTAACAGTTCGAAACCCGCTACTATACATGAAACCTGCATACATGATTGATTTTTTTTTGAATTTATTTGTTAGATACGACCAATTTTTCTTGATCGACTGATTTTTTATGATTTCGAGTTTTTTATATACACTCTTGAAATTCGTAATAATTGCTCCCTGGTAAATCGTAAATATAAAAAATCCAAATAGAATTGCATCTGCCCATAAAATTCCAGTTTTTATTTGTTGTATCATAAATAGTTCAGTTACCGCAGTACGTATATCAAACGACATTTTTTTTTCTATATTTTTCTAAAACTCGATTATTATCGTAATATCACGCATATTTAATATATACTACAACCTTTAATACAGTTATAAAATTAAATAATTGTTTTAATTTTATATCCATATTTTATTTTATTAGATCCCAAATAAAATAATATAAACTTAATTATAGGGATAAAAAAATACGTACGCAATAAAACGCAATAAATAAAATGACAACAACATTAACCAATATTAAAAATGATGCGAATATTGAATTTATTGCATACATACCTTATGTATACATGTTGACTACTTTTGCAATTCTATTCAAACCATCGTGGATTATCATTTCGATACTTGTTACATACATTTATATAAACACATTTTTCATATTAAAAAATGGTAAATGCAAAAAACTAAAAGATAAGATTGTAATTATAATTGTCTCGTTGTTTTACACTATTTCGTGCATTTTTATATATTATGGAATACATTATATTTATTGGAAGAAACGCGAACTTATCTGCATCTTATTTTTTACACCTCTTTTATATTTTGCATACATTAAACTTATATTTTATATTTTTGGATGCAGTCCATTTTCAAATTATCATTATGGGATTGAATTTTTATTAAAGCTAATACGGTATTAGCCTTTACATTTCTTAAAAATATTCCATGACCGCATTGTCATATATCGTCGCCTGAAACGCATCCTTGTATCCCTCCACATATACCGTGTCACCATTATAAATATTATCGCATCCGTATTCACCTGTGCAACTCTTTTTCTTAAATGATATGGGCAGCTTTACCGAATTATTCTTGTCGCTCATGGTGTAAAATTGCCACTTGTCTCGATTTCTTTGAAGCGGTCGACCCATCAGCGGCAGTATCGTTTCTTTCCCGTTAATCCGCGTTAATAGTCCCACCTGTCGATAATTCGTATTTATGGGCGGACCTTGCGTTCGAACGTTAATCGGCATTGTTACAATCGGAGGGGTTGGGCCAATCCCGCCAAAATAACTGTCGTTTCTTAGCGGGGGTGCGTATGGATCTTCAAGAACGTCACTATTCGCTCTTGACGATACCATGAATAGTGGTGATGATCCTAGCGTTGTTGTTGTTGTTGTCATTGTTCCTGTCCCGGTCCCCGTTTTCAAATAATTCGAATATATAAAATAAAATCCAATCGCGCTTAATAGGATAATGAAAACGATGGTAGTGTTTCGCACACAAAACATATTCGGTAAACATTTAAAGGATGATGCCTTTGATTTCATTTCTTTTTTGGTTGAAATGCATATACTTTATATATATTTTATTTTATAATAATTTTATAATAATCTTATAACAAATTTATTATAAAATAGATTTAAAAAATATATTATAATATCATACAAATAAATCATGTTTTCAAGTCGTCATGAAAAAGAACATACACTTTATGAAAATTATAACCAAAATTCCAGTTGTTGTAACTGTGATACTGGATGTTGTTATGGAATAAAAATGATATTTAATAAAATAAGGTCGTTTGGTTGTAAAAATACAAAACCAAAAAATAAAAATCTAAATTCCAAGTTACTTTTAGGAGATGATTACTAATTCCTTTTATTTTATTTTTTATAAAATTATTTTATTATTATTATTTATATTATATTATACTATACTATACTAAATAAAAGTAAAGTAATGTCGAATACAAGAAAAAAATATTACAGTAAACATAATAAAACACAAAGGAAATCAAGAACAGGAGCAACCATGGAACAAGTAAAACAAAATCGAATGCGCAATAAAATGGTTCGTAATATACGAATGGGTCGAATTTATCGAGGTGGCGGCGCTAGTGGAGGAGGGTTCATTTCACAATTTATCGGAAAACCGTGGAACACGGATACTATAGGTAGAAATTATTTTGCTCTAAGCCCTAAAGGAGTCGGAACTGGAGTAGTTCCAAAATTTGACGACGGACAACCTCTCGGCAATGCCCGGTTTCCAACGCAACTCGGTCCTCAACTTGCCAAATTAGGCGGTGGATCTAAAATAAAAAAAAGCAGAAAACGCAGTAGAAGAATTAGGGGTGGTGGTATCGTGAGCGACTTCGGTAATATGGTAGACAATGCAAAATATTCATGGAATAATTTTACTGCCAAATTAGAAGGAACAAGTCGCCCCTTAAACCCGAATCCTACTACTCAGCCCATTTCAAACAACATGTTATAATCGAATTGATTTTTTTGTTTTATTTTTATTTCATTTAGCATTTAGCAATAAATTAAAATATTTTTATAAATTATAATTTATAAATTATAATTTATATTCGTTTTCATAAAAATCATGAATTTGTGCACTCCCGCAACCATTTATCTTGTTTTATCTGCAATCGGAATCATCATCATTGCATTTCAAAATTATGGCATGTCTCCAAACATGTACTGTGTCGGAAATGTTCGCTGTCCCGTACAAAGTAGTTCTCCCATTTTTATTATGAAAATACTATACGTCGCATTCTGGACATTTGTTTTAAATTCACTTTGCAATTATGGATACAACCAACTTGCATGGTTTCTACTCCTCCTTCCTTTTATTTTATTTTTCGTTTTTGTCTTCATGGTCGGTTCCATTTTAAATAAACGAACTACGTCCGTTCCTACCACCGCTTCGCCATCGCCTTCGCCTTTTTACCAACAACAAGCGGATGCGCAAGCGTCACAAATGTCACAAATGCGTATGATGCGACAACGTAATCAAGACGATGTTGCACCACCCGGTTCTGAACAAACACACTGGTTTTTACCGAGTCCACAATTTGCAGGAAATCGATATAATGCAGATGGAAGTGGAGGACAATATTCGTCTTATGCCGACTATGACCACTCACTAGACCAGAGAATAAAACAAGAGTACAAAGAAAGTCATGAAGGGGGCGGAAAAAACGTTCACTATAAGTAATAAATAAAGATATTATTTTTATTAAAATAAATATATATATACATATATTATAATAGTTTAGGATAAAATGCAAAAAATAGATAACAACGATAATAGTAATGGTGGACAAACATGCCCTTTTGCTATTTCAAATAAAGCAACAAAAATAAAATTTAATAATTCAGATATGACGCCGTGTCCAATTCTTAATTCATTAATAAATAAGGGTGATCTTGATGAAAATAAAGAATGGACAAGAAAACAAATTTCAACTGCTTTAGTAGATAATAAAATCGCGTCAAATGCATTTAGTAATTTTTTCACACAATTTATATTATATCCAAATAGATATTTTTTTTTCCTGGTATACAATTTTTTCCTAGTATAAAAAAACCAACAAAGTTAAATGTAAAAACAATGCAAACACATAATATTATTGAACATGATGTATCGAGTAGTAGAGAAGATTTTCATATGGGAGACCATGTTCGTTATAATCATGATCGTTTTCAATTAATATATAAATATTTCAAAAATAAAAAATCTATAACATTAAAAGAACTAATACAATATGCTCACTACTTGTATAAAAAATCTGTAAAGGAAAATGATAAACTTAATTTTGTAAATATTCAATTCATCACCTTAATTGCAGAAAAAGTCATTATATTTATATTGCTTTCTAAAGATGATCGATTAAATTTAAATAAATTAGAAAAAGTATTTAGGGAAGAATCGCTTGATGGTGTTGAAACAAATGTTATAAATATGCAAAATTTTAGTACAAATTTTGTAAAAGCTATGTATTATTGGAATATGGTCTCGGACAAATCAGTTCTGGTATCCCTTCTCCAGTTCCAATAACCCCCCAGCTTCTGACCCGCATCCTCCTCCACTCCACTACTGCAAGATTAAGATTTTTTTAATAAAATTCTTATAAATCTAAAAAATAGAAATTATAAATATATTTAATTATTATTGAAACAAATTAAATATATTTCATTCTCATAATATAAATTATTTTTATAAAATATTTCATGTCTGAATTTGAATCTCCACCTAAAAAAAAAATTGTAATACAAGCATCTGCACTTGAACCCGAGTCGAAACAAGAATCCGAAGAACGCATAGAAAAACGTAGAGAAGAAGCCGAAGAACACAAAGAAGAGCCTGAAGAACACAAAGAAGAGCCTGAAGAACACAAAGAAGAGCCTGAAGAACACAAAGAAGAGACCGAAGAACACAAAGAAGAGACCGAAGAACACAGAAAAGAATCAAATAAAAAAGAAAAAAAACAAAGTAAAGATGATGTCGATGATAATGGTGACGATACTACTCGGTTACTGAATGAAACAATACCATGGAACATTATCGACAAACTATTCAACGATAATCCGAATTTATTGGTAGCACACCATATTGACTCCTATAATGAATTCATGACAAACGGTATACGCCAAATATTTCGAGAACATAATCCCATCGTTTTCCAGAAAGAAAAAGATGAACGAACTGATACATTTCGAAATGTTTCACGTTTTTATCTCGGCGGAAAAAATGGCGATAAAATATACTACGGAAAACCAGTAATTTATGATGAAACAGGAACAACATCTCGCGTCCATTACATGTATCCAAATGAAGCGCGTCTTCGAAACATGACATATGGTGTCACTATTCATTATGATGTTGATGTTGAATTCGATAATATTGTTACTGGTGGCGAAGAAAAAGAAGGAGGTGAAGCTGGTTCAATAGAAAAAACAGTAACCATCACACTTCCACAAATATTGCTCGGCAAATTTCCAATTATGGTTCATTCCAACCTCTGTATTCTTACCGGACTCCCCAAAGACGTCACTTACAATCTGGGCGAAGATAAGAATGATCACGGCGGATATTTCATCATCGATGGAAAAGAAAAAATCATTGTCAGCCAGGAAATTTTCGCAGACAACATGCTCTACATTCAAACGCGCAGCCCCGACGATAAATACAGTCACTCTGTCGAAATACGCACCGTTTCTGAAGACACATCCAAGCCCGAACGAAAATTGCGCGTCTACATGGTCGCACCCACACCGCGCTACATCAATGGTCAAATTGTGGTTGAAATCCCCAATGTGAAACGACCCATTCCGCTATTTATTTTAATGCGCGCTCTCGGTGTCATTTCCGACTATGACATTATCGAAACCTGCATTTTAAACATGTCCGAAAATCAAGATTTGATTGAGTTATTTCGCCCCAGCGTGCATGACGCAAACAAAATTTTTACTCAGCGCGCTGCGATCGAATATATCGGTGTATTCATTAAAGGAAAAAGCGTAGTTCAGGCTCAACACATTTTAATGAATTTCTTGTTACCGCAAATCGGTGAGCTCAATTACCAGCTTAAAGCGTTCTTTTTAGGATACATGGTAAATAAATTGGTGCGCGTAAAAGCAAATATCGACAAACCCATTGACCGCGACAGTTTGAAATTCAAACGCATTAAAATCTCCGGCAAACTAATTCACAGTTTATTCAACGAATATTACGCGCAACAAATTAAACGAATTCGAACCCTGCTCGATTTCAAATACAACTATAATTCCGCTATTTTGTCCGAGCGTTTTACGGACCTTGTCAAAGAATATGAAGACATTTTCAAAGACCGCATCGTTGAAGAAGGACTCCGCCGCGCATTCAAGGGTGATTGGGGCGGCAGCGAATTCACAAAACAAGCCGGAATTGTGCAAGACCTCAATCGTCTCTCTTATAATTCCGCAATTTCCCACTTGAGAAAAGTAAATTTGCCACTCGACGCCTCTGCCAAAGTTATCAAACCTCGCTTGCTCCATGGGTCTCAATGGTGTCTCATGGACCCGGTCGACGTGCCGGACGACGGCCTTCAAAAACATTTCGCTATTTCGGCGCACGTTACAAACGGTTGCAACGGTAGTGAACTGACACGATGGCTACTAAAAGAACCCGGCATCCATTTACTTGCTTTAGAAAAATATCCGAAAGATTTTATCTTTTACCAAACCAAAGTATTTATAAATGGGTCATGGGTCGGCGTCGTTACCGATCCAGAACTCGTTGTTGATCGCATTAAAACATGTCGTCGCTTATCATTCATACCCGTTCACATAAGCTGCTCATGGGACATCCAGTTCCGAGAAATTCAGATTTTCACTGACGGCGGTCGCGCATGTCGTCCCGTGTACTATTATAATAACGACAAGAAAGCGTTTGCATTTCAGGAAAATAAAACCATTTTGAAGATTTTAAAAGAGCGCAAATTTAGCTGGAATGAATTGGTCGGCGGTTTCGGCGTAAAACGGGTCAACTATAATGAATTTTATAACACGGATGACATCGAAGGCATCATGAAACTGTATGACAATTTGCCGCAGGGAATCACATTTGAACGCATGGTGCCAAGAATGGCAGTCCTGGAATATATTGACGCATCCGAAGAAAATAATGCGCTCTTTGCATTTCGCCCCGACGATAAAGTAAAAGAGGGTTTGGCACAATTCACACACTCGGACATTCACCCGTCCCTCATGTTTGGCGTGATGGGCAATTTAATTTCATTCCCTGAAAATAACCAGCTACCGCGCAACACGTTTTCGTGCAGTCAGTCCAAACAAGCTGTCTCTATGTACAACACATCATTTTTACAGCGCTTCGATAAAATGGGTGTTGTTTTAAATGCCGGTCAAATCCCGCTCGTAAAAACGCGCTACCTCAAATATTTTAATAACGAGCAGAATCCGTATGGCCAAAACGCAATTGTGGCCATTATGTGCTATAACGGCTACAATGTTGAAGATTCTATTTTGTTTAATGAAGGGTCTATTAAACGCGGCCTCTTTCGAACCAGTTATTACAACATGTATGAAACGCGCGAAGAAAGCAAACAATCATCTGGCGAACGCGTGGACTCGCGCGTCGTAAATATGAACGACTATCAGCAACAGAATGCGGTGATCAATGCCGGACGCGGCGAAGGGTATGATTATAGCAACTTGGATGAAAATGGTCTCATTCTCGAAAATACAATGGTCACCGAAAAAAGCGTACTCATCGGACAAGTCGTGACCAATTCTAAAAATCCGGGTCGAGTTGTCGATGCATCGGTTCGTCCGAAGAAAGGACAAATCGGGTACGTGGATAAAACGTATATTACAGAAGCGGCGAATCCCGATATTCCATCCCGTATCGCCAAAGTCCGCATTCGCGAAGACCGTGCACCAAACATCGGAGATAAATTCGCGTCTAGGTGCGGCCAAAAAGGAACCGTGGGTCTCATTATTCCGGAAAAAGATATGCCATTTACTGCCGACGGCATTCGACCTGATTTAATTGTCAACCCGCACGCGTTTCCCTCGCGTATGACCATTGGACAGTTTGTGGAAACCATCATGGCAAAAGCGTGCGTGGTTTATGGCGCATTCGGGGACTGCACCGCATTCGTAAACCTGGGAAACAAACAAGCCACGTTTGGCAGCATGCTTCAAAAAGAAAATTACAGCTCAACAGGAACACAAGTGTTGTATAATGGAACCACTGGTGAACAAATCGAAAGCGAGATTTTCATCGGACCCACATATTATATGCGCTTGAAACACATGGTGAAAGACAAAATCAATTTCCGCGCTCGAGGTCCAAACACGAACCTGACGCGCCAACCGGTGCAAGGCAGAGCCAATGACGGTGGTTTGCGTATCGGCGAAATGGAACGTGATGGGGTGATTGCACACGGTGCCACGCGATTTTTGCAGGAGTCCATGTTGGTTCGCGGAGACAATTATTACATGGCCATTTGCAATAAGACTGGAATGACGGCCATTTATAATCCGGATAACGACGTGTTTATGAGCCCAATGGCTGATGGACCCATACAATTCAATGACGCGCTCACGGATAATCCAAAACTGGTCAATATAACGCGTTTTGGACGTTCGTTCAGTGTGGTGCAGATTCCTTATTCACTGAAACTGCTTATGCAAGAGCTGCAAACCATGAATTGCGTTATGCGCGTTATAACTGAAGACAACATTGATCAAATTGAAAGCATGTCATTTTCCAATAATTACAAGATTCTGTCTGGGCAAAAGGATGCAGACATTGAATCATCAATGGAAGGAGGGCGAGGACAAAAACAAAATGACGATCGTGATCGTGATAACGATTTACGTTTGGTGATTTCGGATTCAACACGCGATAATATGGATACGGCGGCAAAACTACAACAACCATCCGCATCTGAACAAGATGAAAATGTTGTTGAAGAACAAGGAATTCAAGGAAGTGAGAATGATGTTTCTCCCGAGTTGGAAATGCTAATGGCAAATGTAATGGCGAGTCAATCCAACAAAAATTCAAATGCGAATGCTTCTTTGAATGTAAATGCCTCTACAAACTTGGAATCAGAAGAGAAAGACAGTTTAGGAAAAGAATGGACAAAACTAGTTGACCAAGAATCTGGTAAAGAATATTATTATAATGAAAAAACAAAAGATACTATGTGGTATTCACCTCAACCAAGTAAAGATTACGAACTTCGTCCGCCATTCGGATGGTACGCCGTCGATATTGCAGGACACATTTATTTATACAATCCTCAAAAAAATCTCATTAAAATGCCGGAAGATGTCACGTTCGCAGACGCTAATGAACGCCCCGAAGAAGAAACCGCTGAAAAGAAAGAAGAAATTAAAACTGAAAATTTACCTTCCATTTTGATGATTGAAAAGAAAGGAGAAAATGATGAGATTGAAAAGCAGTCATCATCGAATGGAGAAAAAAAAATTATTATATAGAAAAAATAAAATTTAAATGATATTATATATATATAATATATATATATAACAATATACATTCATTTATATTTTTATAAAGAATGACACTATTCAATAAGTTATTATTAGATGATATGGAATCTTTTGATTTACTTTGTGTGAACGATTCTACGTTGGGTGATAAAGTAAGTCAATTATTTCAAAACATATGTACTGGTAACGGTAAATGGGCTCATGTTGGAATTGTTATAAAAAATGATATTATTCCCACTATTAAAAATAAAATTTATATATGGCATAGTAGTAATAGTTTTAAAGGTGTTAATTTACAAGAACTTGATAAATATTACAAGTTACAAAATTTTAATATTACTGAAATCGCATGGTGTAAACTAAAAAATAATCCATTACATCGAAAAAATGATGATACAGATGAAAGTTATACTAAAAGAGTAACGCTCATAAAAAAAAAAATAAATATTTTTTATAATTCTACTAAACATTCGACATTTAATCATTTACAATGTATAAATTTAGTTTTTCCATTTCTTAAAAATATAAAATTATACGAAGAAGAGGTAAACGAACCATATCCAAATTTAATTATAAAAAAATCATATTTTTGTTCAGAATTTTTAACAATTATTTATAAGTTGATCAACGTTATTCCTGCAGATGTAGAAATTGATTCGATTTTCCCGATAACATTAATAAATTATGAAAATAAAAATAATAAAATATTTAACAATCCAATTTATATTTATAAAAAAAAATAGATTAGTAAAAACAAATACAAATCAATAAACAAAATAAACAAAACAACAAATGAGTTTATTTATATTAATTAATGTTTATAATATTATATATACTATATACTATTATTAATTAGTTAATAAAAATGAATAAAGACTTAGGTGATTTAAACGATGAAAAGATAAAAGAACTAAATAATCTTTGTGATTTAAAATTTATAAACGTAGATAAAAAAAAATTGAAATATGCATCATTTATATTTAATGTATTTTATCCGTCTATGAACACCGTTCATTTTATCAAAAATATTTCAAAGTATGATTATAATTTAGGATATTTAAAAAAATTATTAGATAATCCATTTCTACATCCATTATATGAAAACAGTATTCAAACTTATTTTTATTACCTAAAAAATAAAAAAAATAATATTTATGAATCAAAAATATTTTGGAATAATTTTTTTTTGGCAAATAATGTAAACACTCCAAATCTAAAAGCAATTATAGTTAATGGAAAAGTGATAACAAATTATTCGAGTGTATTAAAAATAGTAGAACGTAATAAGAATGATCCAAAAAAAATATTGGATATAATCACAATACTAAAAAATAAAAATAAAATTGAGGATATTATAAATCAAGATGTAACAAATTATGATAATATTTTTAAACATTCTATCATCAAACCGAACTACGGGAGACAAGGCATTGATATAAAAGTTTATAAAAATTATAATTCCATTCCAAGTGAAGGTATATTTTTAATACAAGAAAGAATAAGAAACACAACATACAATGGACATTTTAGATTAGTAACATATTGGAATAAAGAAAATAATATATATAAAAATAAATACAATTATTTATTCATACAAGAAGATAAAACGAAAATACAATCAAATGCTCACGAAGGTGCAACCGTATATGAAGTTAACGATGACAAGGTAAGAAAACTAACTGAAAAAAATAGTGAATATAATCTACAATACTTTAATTATTCTTACTCATTGTTAAAACAGTCAACAGAAAAGGCAATAGAATTGCATAAAAAACTTGATACAATTATCATTGGTTGGGATGTAAAAATTACAAAAGATAAATATTATTTCTTAGAAGGAAATTTTGGCGCGGGGAATATATTTTTCGATGACTGTTATTATTTAGATAAATTGGATTTTATTTCAAAAATAAAGTATGACTAAATAAATAACACTTAAACAATGCAATTGATTATATTCAGCTCCTCCGTAAAATGAATATAATCAACGAACAATCAAATGGAAACAATAATATAATCATCGAATCATCGGCGACAAATAATAATGTTATTTATACATTTAATAGAAATGGTTTACTATCTTACTATATTCACAGCAAACATAGAAACTTTATTTATATTATTTTTAATTTACTCGTATGGGTCAGTTATGTTACTGGTTTATTTTTCTTGGAAAATATGAGCACCGAAAAAATATCTCCAAATTTTGAACCGTTTTTTTTTGGTATTGTATCCTATTATCCCGATTGTCGCGACATAAGACCGGAATTTTGGAGATTCTTTACAATGTCTTTTGTTCATGCAAATATAAAACACATCATTTGTAATACGATTATATTGTTTCCATTAATGTACATTATAGAATCTTCTTATCACTATAAGTTAGTGTTATTCATTTATGGTCTCGTTTCCATCTATTCTGGAATTACGTACAGTTACTTTTATCCGTATACCAAAGTCATCGGATGTTCTCATATTGTGTTTGCGTATACTGGAAGTTTACTGTCCGATTACGCAATCAATTCGAAATACATGGACAAAGTTATGAAAAAAATGTTACTATTCACAATATTCATCGTTATAGGATTGGAAATAATAAGTTTTTTTTATATTAAAGTCGAAAACGTTGCATACTTGTTTCACTGGTTGGGATTTTTTTATGGATTGATTATCAGTTTGACGCTCATGTGGGATAAAAGAACAAACAAGTATAATTTGAAATTTCTACTCATCGGCACCAATATATTATCCATGCTCTCTGTTTTTTTTATTTACAGGTATATTACAAACTGGACCCCACAAAATATAAATTTTATTGGAAACAATATTTCAAACAGTTGTTGCTATCAAATATTCAACGATAATCGAATTCAAAACAATTGTCGCCTGTAGGACAGGATTGTATGATTTCTATTTTTGTATTTTTTTTTATTTTTGTTTATTATTCCATTTTTCATTTTTAGATTTTTCTCTCTTCTCTCTAAAAATGAAATCCAGAACCTTTTATAGAATAGATACGCCCTTCATTTTGAATCCTCTTACATTTATTTATTTTGCTTTTTATTTTCCGATTCGTAGAGAGATCGAGAGATAATTCATATTGTTTCGGCGAAATGGAGAGTGTCGGTTAATATTGAAAAAAAGCAAAAGATCCCTGTTTTTTGAAACTTTTTTTTTAAAAACAATTTTGGACATTTATTTTTGTCCATTTTCGAAAAATAAAATAGAATCTTGAAAACTTTTTTTTCCATTTTTTTGTGTTTTTTTTTCGATGACATTTTTACAAGTTTATTATGACAACTGGTAATAATGAAAAGTGTAAAAGTGTCGATGAGACCATAAGAAAAAAAATGAAAAAATCGCAAAAATCAAGAAAAAATCAAAAAAAAACATGTTTTTAAAAATATGTTTTGGAACTTTTTTAGTAACAAATAGTAATAAAATGTCAAAAAAAAGTTCCGAAAAATATTTTTATACGACCGCCTTACTATATATCGTTTTAAAATTATATTTTTGATAAAAATTAAAAACACTGGTTATGGTAACAGTAACAAAAATGACCGGAAAAGTTCCGAAAAAAATAATAAAAAAATATATTATCATAAATGATAATAATAATTTTACTTTATCATTATTTGTGACACTGACTCATGGTAACAGTAAAAAAAAAGTTCCAAAAGTTCCAAAATGTAAAAATATATGAAAGATCCTTCAGATATATATTTTTTGGAGAGTTGAAAACAAGATTCTCATTTTTTTTTGATGATTTTATAAAAATATGACTATGCTATATGAAAAAGTGAGAATAGTAGATAAAATTATATATGAAACATATTTAAAAAAATATATGTAGGAACTTTATTAGTAACGAATAGTAATAAAATGTTAAAAAAAAGTTCAGAAAAAGATGTTAGTGAAAAATGTTACCTTAAACCATTAGAATATATATTTCCTCCAGAAAAAAACGTTACTGACTATAGTAACAGTAATAAACACGTTAAAAAAAGTTCCAAAAGTTCTGAAAATAATGTTTACAAGTGCGATATTTGTAACTATACGACAACCAGAGATAGTCAGCGTAAGCGTCACGAGTTAACTCGTAAACACAAATCATTAATCTTAAAAAAAATAAATAAATTCGAAGATAAAATGGATGTTGCTTCAAATACTTGTGAATGTGGTAAACGATTTGCATTTGCATCAGGTCTTTGTCTTCATAAAAAAACGTGTATTTATTTGAAGAATAAATCAACCGAGGATTATACGAATGATATCATCATGAAGTTATTAAAAGATAATGAAGAAATGAAGAAAATCATTATTGAACAAAATAAACAACAAACTCAGATTATGATACAGCAGCAGCAGCAGCAACAACAGCAGCAAGAACAACAACAACAAATCATTGAAATGTTACCCAAGATATGCATCGGAAACATTACAAATAATAATAATACGACAAATATTAAGCAGAAATTCAATTTGAACTTCTTTTTAAATGAGCAATGTAAGGACGCGATTAGTTTATGCGATTTTGTGAAATCTCTCAATATAACGTTTGACGATTTGAATGTGACGAGAGAAAAGAATCTGGAAGAAAGTGTGGGATCAATTTTTTTGCGCGGACTCAAAGACCTGGATGTGTTTAAGCGACCGATACATTGCACCGATACAAAGCGAGACGTAATGTATATAAAGGATGAAGATATATGGAAAAAAGATGAAGGAAATGAAAAAATAAAGAGCTCCATCAATGAAATCTCTCGAAAACATGTAAAAGTTTTAAAAGAATTAAAAGATTCTGATCCTGAAATTAAAACGAACGAAGTAAAACGCGATGATTTTATTTTAATGATGAATCATGTTTGCACGCCGATTCCGGATTGCGGAGAGAAACGGATTATTAAAACTATTTCAAAAGAGGTAACCGTTACTTCAGTATAAGATAAGTAGTATGCTTACACCTGACTTTACTTAGTTACCAGATGTCAAAACAACGTCACTAACGTCACGGATATATGTACTTATAAGCTCTTCGTTGTCTATTTTTTGCATAACTTTTAATTCATTTATTGTAAATGATATTATAGTTAATACTATACTAGAAGACTCATCGTTATTATTAGACGTTGATTGTTCAATAGTTAATGTACCAAACTCAACATCAATATACAACTGTCCTGTTGACTCAACAGGCTGGTCCTTTGTACCCATGACAATGTCTACTTTAAAGTCATTGGCTATTTTCATGACTGTTATAGAATTGTCATGTAATGAAGCTGTATTATCTTTTCCATTTTTTTCTTGTTTAACCAACATCCAATGAGATGCAATTTTCTTATTTATATAATCATAATTTATCCTTCTTCTTAAATAAGTATACCCACCTTCATCACCTAATACAAGTTCTTTTTCATTCAAACGTATAATTTCATTGTTATATATATCATTTATATCATTTACATTTTTGTATAATAATTTTGTGGTTTGAGAATCATAATTCCAATCATATGTTTCTGTTTCACCATTTGTCACATTATTAATAATATATAATTTATTATCATCTGTGAAATAATAATCTATACGCAGTCCATATTCACATGCTACTATAGTTGCTGGCATATCTCCTTTTGATTCTGATTTCGTTAATTGCCATGTATCTTTCCAAGTGTTTATAATTTTAGAATTATCGACTGTGAGCTCACGATTCATAAATGTAACCGCAGATTTTATTGATTTTTTCTTTCCTACATTTTCAATTTCTGAAATTTGATTGATGTTATCAAGTGAATATTTTGTTAAATCAAAATTAGAAATATGAATCTTTTCTTGGTATTTGAATTCCAACAATTTTTTAAAAATTTCATTCTCGTAAAAAATTCCTGCTTTTAAAAGCGGACGAGCCCATCCGAGAATTCCATCAAATACAATATTTTTTTTAATATATGGTTTAATAACATCATTTAGTTTAAATATAACTAGATCATCGTTTTTAAAAATAAATATTTGTTCTAATAAAGATGTGTTTAAAATAAAACCACCATCAATCATTTTATTAAATGGGAAGTATGTTGGAGCATTTGAAGAAAAATCAACTGCTTGTGAGACACTTTGATCAGGATCATTAACTAAAAAATCATTTTTTTGTGATGTAACATAGTTTGTATAAACTTGCAATTTTATATTTATAATATCGATGGATTTTATAACAAGAGTTCTGTCGACCGGAATATCTTTTAATTTAAAATTAAAATATTTATCAAAAACATGCTTTTTATTGTCATCATATTTAGAAAACAGTAATCCATTTATACTGACTATTTGCCGAAACGTTGACCTGTTAAATATATTGGACATTTCGGTTTCAAATAATACAATTAATGTTGCAATAACAATAGATGAACAGTTTATTATCTCCATTTTCTTAAGATTTTTAATTATACTTAAGATGTCATTTTTTGAATACTCGTTATTTATTTTTTTAAGGGCTGATATGATAATATGAGGATTGCGCTTTGCAATATTTTGTAAAAATTTTTCTCTTAAAGCGAATGCGGATGCTATAGAAGAACCAGAACTTACACCTGAAAATGTATTAAATAAAAGTAACAGATCTATATTTTGTTTGTCATAGTGTTTGGAAATGTTAAGCATGTAAGTTAAGTATGCTACATCGGTAACTCCTCCACCATTTATTGCTAATATTTTTCGTATCATTTTTTATACAATAACAAGATATAAAAAATAATGTCTAAAATATAATAATTTATAAATACTTGATAAATTATCGACGTGGTTCATAATGTCCACCGCTCCATTCTAAATGTAGTTCCAACATAGTATTTTCAGATTTTGTAGATGTTTGTGCTTTTAAAGGCACAAATTCGATATACTTATTATTACTATTATTATTGCGCCGAATGTCGTGAACAATGATGCGCGCATTCCAAATATTGCATGCACATTGAATTTCAATTGCGCCCCCCCATGTTGAAGTTTTTCGCATATTTGAAATATAGTGTTCTGCAGACGGCGCTTCCATTTTCAATACATCGCAAGTTTCCATACCTTCCAAAATTGGTAAATTTTTTTCCAAGTAGTCACAAATACGGTTACGAATGCCGGTTGGTCCCAATTCTTCCTTAATAAAATACGACATACTATTAAATAAACAACTCATAAAAGCAATGTAATATAGATATTATATATATTAAATAAAAATAAATATTTAAATAAATAAAATATTTATTATAAAAAATAAATATTTATAAATAACCACTTAAAGAGAATTATTTATATTAGTATACGTTGGGCAAACAAGCTTGGCGTTAGTTATGGATACGTAGCTCAGTCGGTAGTCAGCGTGAGGCTGTTATAAATTTTACAGTTACCTCAAGGTCATAGGTTCGATCCCTATCGTGTCCGTTTTTTTTTCGTTTTAATATAAATATTTTTTAAAAGTTTATATTTAAATATCTATAAATCAAATTCATTTAAAGATAATGGCAGAGATCTAACAATTAATTATGATTTATGAAAATGTGGTAGAAGAATTCAATAAAAAAGGGTGTAAATTACTTGTTACAAAAGAAGAATATAATAATATTATAACTATTACTAGAAAAAATTATAATTATAGATTAAAATATATAGCTTCTTGTGGGCATGAGCATATAGTTTTTTATAACGTTTTTAAGTCAAGAAATACAGGAGTTATATGTCCAAATTGTAGAAATAAAGAATTAGGTAAAAAACTAAAAGAACAAATACAAAATAATGAAATAAATAGAATAGGTAAAATTGAGCAAGAATTCAAAATTATAAAGGAGTTTCAGATATTACTAGAAAAAGATTTTGAAATTATCAAAGCTTTTGATGGATGTAAAGTAGATATAATATTAAAACCTAAAGGAGTAAATGATAATCAATGGATTGGTATTCAAGTTAAAACATCAAAAACGATTCATTTAACATATAGTTTTCATATAAATAATAGTTACAAAAATTGTTTAATTTTATTATTTAGTGTAGATGACCAAAATATGTGGATAATTCCTGAAAATATCATAGGTAGTCAACAAAAAATAAGTATAGGATATAACAAATCAAAATACAATATTTATAAGATTAATACTGACGAGTTAATAAATAAATTACAAAATTACATAATTTTTATATAAACACAACCAAATTTGAATTTGATATATTGAATACCCCGACAAATATTTATCAACAAAGAGAACAACTATTTAAAAATTTCCGTCAAGAAACAATAACATTTATTGATTTTAAATATGATGAAATGGAAGGAACTGTTTATGACTTTAAAATAAATGGTTATAAAATTCAAGAAAAGATAGCTAAACTATGTGAAAAACAAAATAGGTATGTTTTTCAATTATGCAAAAATAAAGGTACAACAGAAAGCAAAAGAAATCAAGTTCAATATGATATAAATGATAATAATTTTTACTGGTTAAATTGCGACAATAAACAACATTTTTTTGTTATTCCTGAAAAAAATTTAATTGAAAAGGGATTTATAGGAAATAGTGAAGAAAACAAAAATAAGATATTTTTAAAAATAACCATAAAAGATGAATTACATTATAGACATAAATGGTTAACACCATTTATATTTAACTATACGTCTATAAATGAAACACCAAACAAAACAAGATTATTAAATCTATTTAAGTAAACATTTTATATTAGTTAGTCATATACATATCACACATATGACTAAGCATAATCGTCGTTATTATTAGCAAAATGAAGAAAAAAATACCGACAACCCGTTTCGATCGAGTGACCTCGGAGTTATGAGCCCCGCGCGCTGCCTCTGCGCCATGTCGGTTTAGTTGCTCCAGTGCCTTGATGCACCGATGCGATGTGAAGACTTATACCGACAACCCGTTTCGATCGAGTGACCTCGGAGTTATGAGCCCCGCGCGCTGCCTCTGCGCCATGTCGGTTTTTTTTAATTTATAATCTAAACTGAAATACCCGTGTTGAAATTATATGATATGGACAGGATTCGAACCCGTTACATGCTCACAAATGCAAGCTTGTTCAAATTCCACTGGGCTATGAAGCCACGAGTGATGGAAGTTATGTTTCCATATATTAACATGAGAAAATTATTTAAGTCGTTTTTTTAAATATTATATTAATTAATTAAATTATTCCTTAATTATTTTTATTTTTTTATTATTCCTTAATTTTATTCTGAAATGAATGACAATTGTTTTGGTTGAACAACCAAAGCTCTTGATTTAATTTTGTTTGGAGATGGAGATATAACGGGACCAGAAGCAACTTTTGAGCAAGTAGCCACTTTTGAGCCAGTAGCCACTTTTGAGCCAGTAGCCACTTTTGAGCCAGTAGCCACTTTTGAGCCAGTAGCCACTTGTAAAGAAGAAGATTTTAATGGCGTCATAGCAACTAGAGGAGGAAGAGGAGGAGAAGCAGAAGGAGAAGCAGAAGCAATAGCTGGTGATTTCTGCAAAGCACCACGATCATTTTCATATTCATTAACATCATTCATGTCCATGTATGCGTCTCCATATACATTTTCTTTAATAAATTCATCGGCTACTTGCTTCGGATCTAACAAACCGCTGGCATTTTCGATTTCTTCATTTATCCATTCGTTTAATAACGGCAAAATAGACTGAAAAGCGGTAGTATCATCCAATTCTTTTTTAACGATCGAGACAACGGAACTTTTAAAATGAGGTGGAATAAACTGTTTCTTATTGAAGTCGTCTGAGCCTTGATACTGCTGCTGGTATAATAAAGATTCTGGAATGTAGCGTTCTGGCGGTCCATACATGACGTCCTCTAATTGTTTTTTAAGGACTTCTTCTTGCACTGACAATTTCATTGCTATTTTGTCTTGCACCATTGCAAAAAAAAGATCGAGTCCGGCTTTATAATCTTCTTCGCAATCCGTATAAAGTTTTATGACAATTCGTCGAGTTTGAACGATGAGAGATTGAAGTTTTTTATAAGTGAGAGATGGGTTGATCATGACGTTTTCAATATTTCCACCGGAGTCATACACGTATGTAAACATTTCGGATAATATTTCAAGTAATTTTGAACGATTGGATTCTGCGCGTTCAATCATTTCTTTAATGTGTTGGACATATTCTGAAAACAGGCGTTCTTTCAGCGATCCGACGATTCCCTTTAAATAAATGCCGGTTCTTGCGTTTTCTTCTTCATTTTTCTTACGGTCGCGATCGCGTTCATTGTAATAATAAAACATGCGTTCCTTTTCCATCTCGCGACGTTCTCTATCTCTGCGCTGTTCTCGTTTTTCCGCTTCTTCAGTGGTTTCTCCTCCGTCTCCATAATATCCATAATATGCACTTTTACGTTCCTTACATTCTTGGTCTTTATTAAACACTTTGAGCGGAACTTGATCTAAGCGACGGATGTTTTCAGGCGCATCTTTACCTGTGAATGCTTTATACAAATATCGCGCATCTTCCATTTCACCGTCGTTTCCATCATTTACATCTTTGTACAATTGTTGAAGTGCCTTCATACCGGGCAAATCAACTAAATGCAGAGGGCTTCCGCTTTTTGAAACATTGGTTTTACAAACGTTTGGCTTAACGAGAATATCGCCGTCGCTTTTTTCAATGAGTTCGCCATTCACAAGCGCGTCAATTCGTGAACTGCAAAAGTCTAATGAAGATGATTTTGACTCGGATGTCGATGTCGATGTCGAACTTGACGAAGATTCTGTTGTTGTTTTTCCTTTTTTTTGAGAAGAAGAAGACGGGTTGATTGTGCTTATAATGCATGAAAATAAATGTGCAAACAAGACATAAAATTTAGAAATTTGTATACACTTTTTTTCAAGATTTTGAATTTTCGGAGTCTTTACTTTGTTATCGTGTTTTTCTGATGTTTTTTTACTACTATTTTTATCATCTAAGCGCGTTTCGTCTTTTTGTTTTTGAGCGTATAAAGTTCGTTGTAACAATTCGAGATCAATCGTATCCTTATTTTGTTGAAAAACATTTGCCGTTTTTTTTACTAAACGATTACAGTATTTTTCATTTGTAAGATTTGTTAAATCTGTAAAACTGGAATCCATAATAACTTTTGTTGCAGCGGCATCAACGCGTTTTCTTAACTCCATATTTGATTCAGACAGTCGTGAGGAAAATGAAGCTCCCATTTTTTTAACCAGTTACTAATCAATACTCAATCAATATAATCAATATATATGCAGATATATAATAGATAGATATATATTTAATAATAGTTATTACAATATTATTTTTTTTAATAAAATAATTTATTAAAAAATTGAATTAAAAACATGTTTGAATATAAAATAACAAAATACAATCCGTAGGTATTCAAATTTCAGTTTTGATGTCATTGGGATTGGGAGGACTTGGAACAAATACAAATGAACATAAAACGACAAAAAAAAATAGACACAATAAAGTGAGCAAACGTGAAATGTGGAATCATATAGAAACTAGCTTTAATGATCATGACAGTCATGACAATCATGATGCTAAAAAGGATAAAAAAAATAATTTAGAATGTGTTTATAGAAGCGGCGGACAAAGAGAAACTTGCGACAGCTGTATGTCGGCAGTTTGCTTTACGGATGATGGATTTTTGACGTGCACCAATCAAAAATGCGGCATTGTATATAGGGATGTGCTTGACCAAGGCGCAGAATGGCGGTATTATGGCGCGGATGACAATCAGTCTGGAGACCCGACTCGTTGTGGTATGCCGGTGAACCCGCTTTTAGTGGAGTCATCTTACGGATGCAAGGTAATGTGTGACGGGGCGACGAGTTATGAGATGCGTAAATTTCGAAGGTATACGGAATGGCAGTCGATGCCCTATCGAGAAAAGGCGCAATATGACGAGTTTCAGTGTATAACCATTATTGCACATAACGGCGGACTACCGAAAATTATTGTGGACGAGGCGCTGCGTTACCATAAGAAAATTTCCGAGTTTAAGACATATCGCGGATTAAATCGTGACGGAATTATTCTAGCTTCGACGTATATTGCATGTCGAAAGCACGGCTGTCCAAGAACAATTAAAGAAATTGCTACGATTTTCAACCTGGATAATACGAGTGCGACCAAGGGTTGTAAAAATGCGATTACGATTATCAATGAACTGGAGCACGAATTTGAAAACTCAGACAAGACGAATTTTAGCAAAACGAGACCGGAAGCGTTTATTGAGCGGTATTGCAGCCGACTAAACATGAATGGCGAGTTAACAAAGGTGTGTCAGTTTGTGGCAACGCGAATCGAAAAACAGAATTTGATTCCGGAAAACACGCCGCATTCGATTGCAGCGGGAATTATATACTTTGTGTCACAAATGTGTAACTTGAATATTTGTAAACGTGATGTGAATCGGGTAACGGAAATTAGTGAAGTGACAATTAATAAATGTTTTAAAAAGCTGGAACAGTATACGGCTAATTTGATCCCGGGAATCATTTTAGAGAAGTATGCGGTTGTTGTTGACAATAAAGTGAAAAAAATATAATAAAAATTGACACATGCACATGCATACTTGGAGACACTGAAAATAATTTTTTTTTAAATATTTGGACTCTGAAAGTAAATAATGGAATATATATTCGTACTGTAATTTATAAAAAAATAGTTTAAATATTAAAAATTAAATATTAGAAAAACGTAATTTATATGACAATAATAAATACAAATACAATAATGAATGAAGAAGGTGTACAAATAGAAGAAATGATCCATACAGAAAAATCGGTTGCTCCAAAAATCGTATTTATTGTTCCTTACCGTGATCGCGAGCATCATTTGAAATTTTTTTCAGTGTATATGAAGCACGTATTGTCAGACTATGATCCGTCAACCTATGAAATTTATATTATTCATCAAAAAGATAGCCGACCATTTAATCGTGGGGGTATGAAAAATATAGGGTTTTTAGCGGTGAAGGAAAAGTATCCGAATGAGTATCAAGACATGACGTTTGTATTTAATGATGTGGACACTGTTCCGTATGACAAGGGCATCATACAATATGAAACACGGGCTGGGGTCGTGAAGCATTTTTACGGAGTGAAATTTGCGCTGGGCGGTATTTTTTCAATCAAAGGTGGAGATTTTGAACGAACAAACGGGTTTCCGAATTTTTGGGCGTGGGGTGGAGAAGACAATTATATGCAGTATCGTGTTTTACAGTGCGGCTTGAAAATAGACCGGCGTGGATTTTTCCCGTTGCAACATCCGAACATTTTACAAATGGTGGAGGGAATCATGAGGACGATTTCGCGATCAGAAGCTGAAATGGTGTTTTATAAAACCACAAATGATGGGTTATATACATTACAGAATTTGAGTTACAAGGAAGAAAATAATTCGAATGCGAATACGAATACGATCAACTTTCGATTTATTCACGTTTCGCATTTCGATTGTGCGTACAGTCACGCTTCAACCGCGTATGAACAACAAAATATTCATGAAGAAAAACGGATAAAATTCAAATCAAGGGGTGTTGCGGCAGCGGCACAAGAAGAAGAACAGCGCGCCATGCATCAACAACAAGTGCTGGCAGAACAGGAACAACGTAGAATTCGAATTCAAATGCAGCAACAGCGTTTACAGCAACAGCAACAGCAGCGAGTTGTTAGACGTATTAAAAGAGGATTTTTTTAAAACATTATATTTATTCTATCAAATATTGAAAATGTATAGAATAAATAACTTGTCATATAAGAAGTTAATATTTTTTTGTAACTTTATAATGATTTTGTTTATGATATTTTAACGATTTTTTACCGTTTTGTTTTATTTTTATTTTTTTTATTTTATCAAGTTTTCTAGAATATTTTTTATTTTTATTTATTTTATTTTTTTTAGTGTATTTGTGTCGTCGTTGTTGTTTTTGTTTTATGCCTCCATAAAGATTGACACCATGTTCAAGTCGATAGTCAAGATATTCAGAATGAAATCCATAATGTTGTAGTGTTTCCAAAATATATCTATGAAATTTACCAAATCTTGTAACTCTTATTGCTGCCCCTTCTGATTTTAATTCTCCTGTTTTTCTATATTCATCCACCATTATAAACGTATCATCGTTTATGCTTCCATCAGCGTTAAAAAATAAATTTATTAAATGTTTTGCGGCTTCCTCAATATTTACTTGAACCCCTTTTACTTGATATTTTATTCGATACAGAGATGTCACTCCAGAATTAATCTTACTGTGTAAATCTTCTATTCCTCCGTCAACACCTTTATATTGGATGATTCTAACTATAAATTTTAATAAGTTGGATACATGAATAAAATAAAAATCCACTGGACGACTACGCATACTACCGTCAAGATTTAACTGGTTATTCAATAATGAGTTGAGTATGTTTAAAACATTATCAATAGATTCATCGAAACCGTTGAATGCAGATGGAAATTGTAAATCCAGTTGAACAACGCATGAATCATGTTGAGGATTGAAAGAAAAAATTTCTTGATTCAACCTGTATTTTAATTCTAATAGTTTCAACTCGTTTACTGTTACTGAATTAAAGGATCTTTTAGGAGTAAGTTGAGGAGTAGAAAATCGAAAACTAATGGCAAACTGTTGCACAGTTTTAAATCCAATATCGGAAACTTCAACAACTCTTCCTTGGTTATTAAAACTTACTTTTATGGTATCAGGGGTTCCTCTTGTTACTGATTCGTATAAATGTCCATTACCAAATTCTTCAAAATGTCTCCATGAAGGAATATCTCGCGAATAATGAATATGAATATTTTCTGGAGGAATCCTCCAAAATAAATTAAAGATGTGGAGAAACAATGGTCGCAATGTTATAGGGTCTTTGTCGGGATTAAAAATGATATATGCGTCAATATCTGAAGTATTTTTTGGAATGTGTAATGTTTCACACAGTTCCAGCGGAAACCTTGAATGACATGCAATTAGTTGAAGAAAAGTTCTTCCAACAAACGAAAATCGAACATGTTCAACTTGACGAATTCCGTTTAAAAGTGCAAATACAAAAAATGCCCTACAATTTTGTCCGCTATTTGCCAAGTCCATGTAATTTGTTAGAGGGGCGACAGCAGCAGAAGCAGAATCAGGAACAGGAACCAATGTTGACATGATACTTATTATTTCTTGGTCTGATAGTTCACGAACAGTTGTTACAATTCTAAAAAATTGTGGTAAAGAACAACGAAACATCGTTTCAAAATATGTAACACCATTTCCTCCGCATAATGTAGAAAATTATTATATTATATAAATATTAAAATTTATATATTTTTTGTAAATTTATGTTTTTTTATGAGTATGAGTTTATTTGTAAATTTATGAACTAAAAAACATCTAAAACAAAC
>Ga0172362_10000639_pt1 | contig 28906 bp, 37 predicted proteins | sample LakKivs1_kivu2a2_FD_114534 | JGI IMG/M metagenome (GOLD analysis project Ga0172362, IMG submission 114534) | Sediment microbial communities from Lake Kivu, Rwanda - Sediment s1_kivu2a2 | ecosystem: Environmental > Aquatic > Freshwater > Lake > Sediment | place: Rwanda: Western Province, Lake... | reverse complement strand
TTTTCTGTTAAACTGAGATCCATTATCTGTCAGCAGATTATCGTATCTGATTTTTAGAAGTTGTTTCATGCCTTTTACCACAGTTGTATCACGTTGATTTGCCAGTCTGATTGCCCAACCTCGGCGGGAATAATCATCTTCCATTGTCAGAATAGGAACACCGTTAAACTTTGTAAGATCCGTTTGGACAAGATGATTGGGATGTCCCCATTCAAATCGTTTCCATTCTTTCTTTGCGCGTTTTTCTGATTCGATAATGCCTCTTCTTACCAGAATCCTAGAAACGGTTCTAGGATTCATTCGTTCCATTCTACCCTGATTCTCCAAACTGATGTTTACGATCAATGATAAATGAAAGGAACCAAAACCTGTTTTATTTCGCACGTTTACAACAAGATCTTCAAGTAGCTGAGTTGTTTTATTAGGGCTTCTGTGTGGTCTTTTTGATTTGTATCTCAATCCTGGTATCCCTTCATCTTGAAATCTCTTAAGAAGACGTCGGAATTGGCGCATGCCAATTCCTAAATCATGAGCTGCGTTCTCTCTAAAGATGTTGTTATTTGATGTGATAGCTCTTGCAATCGTATGATATCTTTTTTTCACGTATTCTGGTTCATTCTTTAGAAGAGATACGTGTTCTTTCTTTAGATAGAGTTCTCCTTTGAAGATGTACATATGTCCAACCTTTTGTGTTTATCATGAATGGCATATGATAAACCATCAGAAGGGACATATGTCCTGTCCTAACACAAAATATAAAACAAGCCTCCTAAATATTCTTTAAATAGAACCATATATCTCTCGACAATGCAATTTAGCGTAAACAAAAGAGACGGACCTGCAAGAATTGGAAAACTTGTAATTAAAAATAAAGATATTACAACTCCAAACATACTTTTTGTAAATACAAACAGATTCAAAGCACCTGATTTTTCTGAAGTTCATTTAGATGAATTAAAAATTCCTGACTCTTTTTTTTACCCAAAGGATGTACCAAAAGAATTACACGAAGCATTAATTAAAATCTCCAAAAAGAAAAATGTGGAATGTTACATCGTACCAGGAAATAAAGATGTAATTGATGTTGCATTGAAAGATAATCCTGCTTCTATTTTTGTTGTTGCAAATGCATCTCAACTGTTCCAGCAGCATTCAAGATTTGTAGATTCTATTGTTGAATTAAGAGAAAAAGTAGGCTACCAAAAAGTGATATACCTGCCATGTGTAGGAGACCCATCTAGTTTTGCTCTATTTGCATATTTAGGAATAGATTTATTTGATTCAACATCTGCAATTCAGGCTGCCAGAAACAATTTTTTACTATTCTCGACAGGTTGGCATAATATCAACGAAATGCAAGAAATACCTTGTAGTTGCCCATCTTGTAACAAATTTAATGGCAAACCCTCGGAAATGAAATTCCAACAGATACTTGATCACAACTACTATGCAATACAAAGTGAGATAAAAAAAGTGAGAAACGCTATTGCTACAGGTTGTTTACGTGAGCTTGTCGAAACAAGAGTAAGAGCTAGTCCAGGACTTACAGCAATGCTGAGAAATCTTGATTTTGATCATTATGATTTTTTAGAAAAAAGAACACCGATAATTCGTTCAAGTCAACTCATTGCTACAACAAAAGAATCACTATCTAGACCTGAGATAAGGCGATTTCAAGAGCGAGTTATAAATAGATATTACAAACCAAAATCAACCAAGATACTACTCTTGTTCCCATGTTCTGCAAAAAAACCTTATTCGTTTTCAAAATCACATAGACTGTTCAAAGAAAGCCTGTACAATTTAAAAAATCCGTACGTCGTTCATGAAGTAATAATAACGTCTCCACTTGGTGTTGTACCTAGAGAATTAGAATCAACCTATCCTGCATCTGCCTACGACATTCCAGTTACAGGTGTTTGGGATGAAGACGAAAAAAAGATGATCAGAACATTACTGAGCCGATACCTAAAAACCAACAAATATGAAAAAGTAATCGTACATCTGCCAACAGCATTAAGAGAGTTTATAACAGATCTTATAAAAAATCCGATAAGCACATGTATTAACGACAATCCAACTTCAGAAGAATCATTAAAAAAATTATCAAATGCTCGAAAGAAAACAACCGACTCATACGACAAAGTAGACGCAAAGGCTAGAGCAAAAGAAGATTTTGAATCGCTTGCATCATACCAGTTTGGTAAAGAAGCAGCAAAAAAGCTGCTTGCAGATTGCATCATAAAAGGAAGATATCCTGAATTAAAAATCATGCACAACAACAAACAGCTAGGTATGATTATACAGCAAAGGGGACTGATTTCGTTAACATTAGACGGTGCTAACAAAATACTTGAATCGAAATACAACTGGGTAAAAATATACGATGATTTCGAACTTGTGGGCTCCGTCTTTGCACCAGGGATAAAAGATGCAGACGAGGCAATTAGAACAGGTGATGAAGCGCTAATAATAAAAAAGAACAAGCTATGTGCCGTTGGCGTAGCCATGATGAATGGAAATGAAATGAAAGAATCCATGCATGGTGAAGCCGTAAAAATAAGACACAGAGTTTAGACTTTATTTAGAGATTTATCTATACCGCAATATGGACATGAGTACACGTGAACTTCTCGATAAAGATCGGTACCTTCAGCCCATATAGTTACACCTTCACCACAATTAGTACATTTAAAATTCACGTTTACAGATTTCTTCTCAGGTATCTCTTCCTCTACCCATTTTGAGATAGGCGATACAATAGCTATCTTACCGCAATCCGGACATGTCATCTTAAAATATTTTTTGTTGTTATGCTTTGATTTTTTTATGGCAAAAATTCCATTACAGCTTGGACATTTAAAATGATACAATTCGCCTTTTAGAGTCTTTTCAAACTCTACAATTGTATCATCTGCAGATGGTTTTTTTGATTTTGAAAACAATAACATAAAGGTAAAAATCAGCAAAATTAAAAACAATGCCAGAATCGGCAGAACCCAATCTTTATTGAATATTACTCCAAATATTGAAAAGAATAGCAACCAAAATCCAAACAGCATTATAAGAACAAAAACTCCTGGACTCTCAATCCATTTCATCTCAAACTCCCCCTTTTGCCATAAATTGACATTAGAATTAGCGCAATGAATAGAATAACGGATGCAAAAAGGAAACCGCCATTTTCTTTGAGTCTATAGCCCGCATTTTGCAGGAATAGGTCTTTTGCTGGATTTGTACCAATTTGATACTCTTCCAAGTTTGTATACTCATCTCCATCCAAATTCTTATTTGCATCTCTTGGATCCTCTGGATTTAGACCGTATTTTTCCTCCCACCAATCGGGCATACCATCGTTGTCTGTATCATTTACGTTCGTAGTGATCCAAAATGTTTTATAATGTGTAATTTCCTTATTACCTGCTTTATCCGTGACTAGTATGTAAAAAGTGTATTTTCCAAGCTCGTCATAGGTTTTACTGTATGTGTATTTTCCATCAGATGAAAGTGTCATAGACCTTTCATCCCTGCTTCCATCCGGATGATTAATTACAACTTCAACCGTTTTTATACCAACGTTATCGGTTGCTATACAGTTTACTGTTACATATTCGTCCTGTAGTTGAGCATGTGGTCTTGCACCAAAATAACTTATGAGCGGGGGCGTAACATCGGTAGTTATGCTAAAATTACTCAACGCCGTAGCCCTATTTGCATGAATTGATATGTCCACCGCAGTAATTGTGAAATTATACTTTCCAATGACAAGTGTGTCCTTGAAAACAAAAATAAATTTATTTCCGCTGGTTCTCATCATGCTTTCATTGTAGATGGTGCTGCTTGGACTGGTTATCTTAACAGAAACATAACTAATCCCTGAATCATCAGTAACATCCGCAGATATTGTAACATATCCGCCCTGTTCTTGAGATTTTGGTTCAACTAAAATGTTTGATATTTTTGGTGGATTTCTTTCCCTTGCCGTGACTTTTAGTGTTCTGTTGGATGCAAGCAGATTATTGAAAATATTTGTATCTTTCTTTGTGCCACTCGTAACGATTTTAACACCTGCAAGCCACTCGCCCGGTTGGGCAGAATTCCATAGTAAACTGATCTGTTTGCTTGAGTTTACATTAACGCTGACTAAAGTGCTGTATCGCTCGTAAGTATCATTATATCTCATATCTCCAGTTCCACTTGGTTCTATGTAGAGTCTTACCTCGTAGTCACTAGCGTTTGCACATCCCTTGTTTGCGATAATGACATCTATTTCTGCAGCATCCAATTCCATAACGGGAGTTGAGGAAACAATAATCTGAGAAACTGCTAGATCAGGCCACCCGTAAACAGTTATGGTTTTTGTAAGCTGATTGTTTGACTCGTTTGATTCGTCGATTATATCACTTGGATCTACCTTTACTACTATTCTGTATCTTCCCATGCGATCAGCATACCAATTTGGAGAAAAACTGAACCTAGTTTCATTGTCTTTTAATACAACTACACCATAGATATCGGAATCATAAACCGACAGATTACTGCTGGCATTATATATATTTATAGATATATCTACATTACTTATAGTGGCATTAAAGCTACTTACAATAGCAGTTAATGTCACAGTGTCATTTCTGTAAACCTTGGGAGATGTGGGAGGCCAGTTCGTAGTAATGTTTATATCAACAATTTTTAGGTCTGGCTTTCCAACGTAAAAACTATTTTCGTCGTCGCTGGTTTCATATCCTGCTTTGTCCCTACCAGATATCCTAATTTTCCAAGCGCCTTCTCTATCGAAATAGAAATTATTGTAAGTCCAGTCTAAATTATTCCCTGTGTTTGTCAGATACCTCGTAAAGTTATGGCTTTCATCTAAAGCCCACAAAATATGCGCTGTGACATTTTCTGCTTTAGCCGCCGTTTTTGCTGTTATATTTATTGATGTATTGATGAGACAATAGCTGCCATTGATAGGCTGAACGATCTCTGTCCACCATCCCCCAACAAAGCCGGAATGATTAAGGGCGGCGCTACCAGATTTAATCATTGTTGTCTCGTTCAGCACTTTTCTAATTCCAGGATTGATTTCTACGTCAAAATAAATACAATAATATTTTTCGTTTGAGGAGCCAGATACATTCCATATAAGTTCTCCTACGGCATTATTTATCGGATCAAAACCAACACTCTCGTTAAATTTATAATGATTTACTTGACCAATAATAGTTCCATTTGTTAGATATTGAACAACTCGTATCGTATTATTTTCAAATTTTTGAGAAGAAACTCCCAAATCATTTAAAAAATTTGTAAAATTGAGTGTAAGAGACACATTACCTTTGCCTTTTACAATTACGAAGTGCCTATAATGCCAACTACTATTCCACCATTTCAATTGGGCAACATCTACAAATTTTGTTATTTGACGATAATCGTGGATTTTACCACCGTAAGTTATGGTCAAATTTATATTTTGATTTCCAAAATAGCGAGGAGCCCATTTGAATGAAAAATTATAGATCTCACCTGTATCTAAACCGTCTTCTTTCAATTTTGTTTGGATGATGCCTTCTTTATCGGTGCTTAATTTTGCAGATATGATATTGTATGCATATTTGCCGTTGTTTGTTATTGTTGCATGGATATCGACAGTTTCATTTACGCGCAGTGTTGCAGGAACATAAAAACTAAGGATTTCCAGTTCGGTGTCTCTTTCATAAACATTAATGAATTTGTCCCAAATATTATTGTCTTCATTGCTTTCAAATATGACGTTCTGATAATCTACAAATGCTCTCAAAAGTCTCTGAGTTTCTCCACCAAGAGTAGCAACCCAGCTAAAATTCACAAAACGGGTTGCTCCAATAGACAAGCCTTTTGAAGTACTGTTGGTTGCCACAAGCACTCCGTCTATGTACAGTCCAACCCCTACAACTGTACCTGCAGAGATATTTTTTGTACCGATATTTTTTATTTTAACACTGATTTTTACAGTATCTCCTGCATTAATACTTTCAGGGCAGCTTAGAGAATTTATTACAAGGTCCGGTTGGGAATCTGCAAGCACCATGACTGAAAAATTAAAAACACTGAAGAATAGCAAAAAGACTATGAAAATGATGAAGGATTTTCTATTACAAATTCTAACAAACTTTGACATATGCTATTTCATCTCCCTCTTAGAACAGACCTCCACAGCTCCCTGGGCCTTAATTTATATTTGTAATGTTGTATTTCTAATTTTCTATTTATTTTTAAAATAAATAAGTTCCATAAATTTAATTATCTAAAACTTTAAGCACAAATTATAAAACAAATTTACAATTACAAGAAAGCTGAGTGAAGAATATGAAACCAGAGATACATAAATCAAGTTTCATCGCAGAAACAGCTGTAATAATAGGTGACGTAAAAATAGGTAAAAACTGCGGCGTGTTTCCGCATGCAGTCATCCGTGGAGATGAAAGTTCCGTAAGAATAGATGACGGTTCAAATGTTCAGGATTGCTGTGTGATTCATTGCGATAAAGAACACATCGTGAAAATAGGGAAAAATGTTTCAATTGGTCATGCAGCAGTGGTACATGGAGCATCCATCGAAGATGATTGCTTAATAGGCATAAATGCAACAGTATTGAACGGTGCAAAAATTGGAAAAGGCTCAATTGTTGGCGCCAATGCACTTGTTACAAGTGACATGGAAGTTCCTGAAAACAGCTTAGTATTGGGCGTTCCTGGAAAAGTAATCAAACAAGACAAAAGATTTGCTGAAATGGCTCGTTCCAATGCAGAGACATACCAGAAAATAGCAAGAGACCATTTGGAAGGAAAACACCAAGTTTATGACGGCAAAGAGTAGAAAATAAATTATTTTTTATTTTTTAATTTAGCGCGTGTGTAAGCAAGCAAACCGCCTGCATCTCGGATGGCAAGTATTTCTTTTGGAAGTTTTGGAAACGAATAGGCTTTTCCGCCAACAACAATTTTTCCATTTTCAACATCAAGTGAGACGCTATCGCCCTCATGATAAGCATTTACTGCATCAGGGCACTCGATTAAAAGAAGACCTTGATTTATAGATGAGCGGTAAAATATACGGGCAAAACTTTCTGCGACGATAGCAGATATTCCGACGGCCTTAAGTCCAACTGTTGGTTGTTCTCTTGAACTGCCACATCCAAAATTTTTCCCGGCAAAAATAATGTCACCCTCTTTTACATTTTTTGCAAATGATGTATCGAGATCTTCCAGAAGATGCGGTTTTATTTCATCTGGCGTGCTACATGTATATGTGTATTTTCCTGGAAAGAGCATATCTGTATTTACATTATCACCGTATTTCCATATCTTCACCTAGCGCACCTCCTTTCGAGGGTCAGTAATTTTACCGTAGATGGCTGAAATGGCAACGGTTGCAGGGCTTGCAAGGTATATCTCTGCATCTTTACAGCCCATGCGTCCTTTGAAGTTTCTGTTTGATGTACTTAAACAACGTTCACCTGGTGCCAGTACACCCTGATGGGCGCCAAGACAAGGGCCGCAGCCTGGAGGAAGTATCACTCCGCCTGCCTCAATGAGAGTATCAATTATTCCCTCTTTCAATGCATCCAAATAAACTTGTTGCGAAGAAGGAAGAATGAGCAATCGCACATTTGAATGAACTTTCTTTCCTTTCAAAATTTTGGCAGCAATTTTAAAATCAGAAAGCCTGCCGTTCGTACATGTGCCAATGAGGCATTGCTGTATTTCAATGCCTTCTATTTCAGAGATATTTTTTACATTGTCTACGCTGTGAGGCAACGCCACAACTGGTTGAATGTCAGCTAGATCGTAAGTTAATTCTTTCGAATAAGATGCATCTTTGTCAGGTTCAACAGCAGCATATTTGGATTTTGGGACGCCAACGGAAGTCAGATATTGTATTGTCACTTTGTCAACAGGGAAAAATGCGTTCTTTGCCCCCATTTCAACTCCCATATTTGCAATAGTAAAACGGTCTTCAACTGAGAACTGTTGGGTATTGCCGTGAAATTCAACAGAGCAATAATCTGCACCTGATGCGGAAATATCGCCTATTATTCTGAGAATTACATCTTTTGCATAAACCCCTAGTTGCAACGCTTCTTTTAAAACTATTTTGATGCTTTGAGGAACTTTCAACCATGTCTCTCCAGTAAGCAATAGCACCGCTGCTTCAGTACGATCAATTCCTGAAGAAAATGATCCTATAGCGCCATACGAACAAGTATGCGAATCGCTTCCGAGAATGAGTTTTCCCGGGAGGGCCAAACCCTTTTCGACCATGATTTGATGACAGACACCGTTACCTATGTCAAAAAAATGTTTTATCTTATATTTTTTGACAAATTCTCGTATAATTTTATGGTTTGTGGCTGTTTTTTCATCGGATGCTGGTATAACATGGTCAAGAACAATCACAGGCAAATCCGGGTCAATAATGCCGTACTCTGCAATATCTGTTTGTATTTTTTTTATGATTGGAGCAGCATTATCGTGCATGAGCAAATGATCTGGCTTTACGGTCACAATTTGGCCAGTTGTTACTTTTTTTTCTTTAGAGTATTTCGCAAGTATCTTTTCTGCAAATGTCATACCCATATCAATATACCTCCACTGCCAAGACCAATTTAATGAAACAGTACGATTTGAGAATAGGAATAAAATTTACCTTCTTTAAACTTATTAACAAAAACGAGAAAAATATAAGTTATAGTTCGTACATATTGTACCCGCAGGATGGAGAGATGAAAAAAGGTAATTTTATTAGAGATGATAGTGGAATTGCTGGCGTAATTGAGGCACTTTTAATGGTTGCCCTTGTAGCAATAGTGCTGTCTACAATACAACTAATATATATCCCCCAAGTAATGGATCAAAGAGAAACCGACCACATGGATGAAGTTGCAAATCAGTTTTCTTCGTTGAAAGCAATGATAGATCTTCAATCTGTTACAAAAAAAGATGTGCCTATCTCATCTCCAATAACGCTGGGAAGTAGAGAGCTTCCTTATTTCGTAACGGCAAGAGCTTTAGGAGAACTTGAAATAATTAATGATAAAGATTACGAAATAAATGTAGACTATGGGGCCTTGATTCTTCCTTTAACTTCAATCAAATATACAGCACAGAACTCATATTATCTAAATGGTAAAGGTACTGAAGTATACTACACCCTAGAAGGTGGAGCAATAATACTTAAGCAATTTGATGGAGAAACTGTAATAGTTGATCCCACAATTACCGTAGAAAATTTAACCAATGTTATCAACATATATTATGATCTTCCTGTAATCGTTGGCATTTCTGGAAAAAACTCTTCTGATCTTGGATATAAAACCTGTTTCATTCGAACTAATTATTCAAACGAGATCGAGGGTTCTCTTAGCAGCATATCCCAAATAGTTATCAATACAGCTTATCCAGATGCTTGGAACGAGACAATGTATAATTTTCTTGAGGATAATGTAGTCATCACAAAAGGTTTAAATTATGTTCAGATAGATAAAAAGGTTAAACAAATTAATCTGTATTACAAGGAAATATATATCTATGCACAGATAAGTCCTGGCTGGATTAAATAATCTGTTAATAATCTGTTTTGTCTTATCCATATGTATTATATTTCAAACAGATTCTTTAAGGAAAGTTTTTTTATCAACTATGATATATAGTTGAGAAAAATAGAGGATGAGATGCCAAATTATAATATTATGTTTCGGAATATCTTTATAAAAAATATAGCGGTTTAAACATGAATAAACCTATTGAAGTCACAGATAGCAAAAAAAAGACTGAGGTGCTAAAAACTGGTATTAGCGGATTGGATGATTTGTTTTCGGAAGGAGGAATTCCAAAGGGCAACTCCATATTGGTAGCTGGTGGAGCGGGAACCGGCAAGAGTACATTGTGCAGACAAATATGCTATAATCTTATTTCCAAGGGCAAAAAATGCATGTATGTAAGTTTTGAAGAAAGCTTTGAGCGTATTGAAAAAAGCATGACAAATTTTAATTGGGATGTAAAGAAATTCGTAGATGATGGTACGTTTTTGATCCAAAAGATTAACCCCCTTGACATTTTGAGGATGAAATTTGGTTCAGTTGGCGGTTCTGGATCTGCAACCGAGATTTCATACAAAATAAAACCCCTGGTCATTCCAAAGGATTTTCATCCCGAAGTTATCGCCGTTGACTCGCTAACATCCATTATTGCTGCGTCCATAAGCAAAGAAAAAAATTATCGTGTGTATCTTCAGCAACTGTTCAATTTTTTTGAGGAAACTGGCGCAACATCTTTTCTTGTTACTGAAACAGAACAGATGCCAAAAAAATACAGTGAAAGTGGCATAGAGGAGTTTTTGGCGGATGGGATAATTGTACTTTATAATATTCAAAAAAAGGACCTTCGTGAAAATGCCATAGAAATTTTAAAAATGAGATATGGCAAACACGAGAAAAAAATTGTATCTATGGAAATTACAGAGCACGGAATAAAAATTTATCCGGATAGGCGTGTTTTACTGAATCCATAAAATGCTTTTATAAGAATTTGAAAGGCTCTGCTTGTTTGTTTAGTCTTTTTGCACCATACAGTATGAAATTAATCTCAATTTCTTTTATTTGATATCGAGTTAATCCGGTTCTTTTCATAATCAGGCAATCGTTTTCATCGTATATTCTTAGTGTTCCCTCATCTACACTGGATATTGCTTTGAGTATTTTGCCGTTTTCAATCCAGATCCAGATGTGTGTGTCCTTTCCAGCCATGGTTACCACCTGACTTTTCAGTTTAGATATTTTTATTTTACAATTATTATTTTAATTTGATACATATATAAACATTTCTATACAATTATAGCCTATTCCTCCGAGAGTATATCTGTGGAACGCTTTTTCAACTTAAAAAGCAAGAACTGACATTTGCTGTCCGAAGCGAAAAAATAAACACAGAAAATTAAGATAATATACATATATGTGTAGTTATATAACAAAATTCAATTCACCATATGTGGTGGATGAATGAGTTTGAAGGTGGTTTAATTGGAGCGAGTGAAAACAGGTATTGATGGTTTAGACAATATGATTGAGGGGGGCTTACCAAAAAGCTCAATTACATTGGTGTCTGGTCCACCTGGAAGTGGAAAAAGCATTTTTTGCTTCCAATTTTTAAACGCTGGAGTAAAAAACGGAGAAAAATGTCTGCTTTTAACTTTGGATAAAAATGTAGAAGGCATGTTGGTGCAGGCAAGAGAGTTGGGATTTGATTTTCAGCCATGCATAGAAAAAAATCTCATAAAATTCCTATTTTTGAATATCAATAAAAAGCTTATTTATGAGACAATGACCAATGAGATTTTATCTGGAAAATACAACAGAATTGTCCTAGATTCAATTACGCCACTGTCCGAAATGCCCATATATATAAAAAATATGGACACGCAGAGCGATATTAGTACAATAACGCCTGACGAGTTTCCCACAGACGCCAATTTACCTATTAGACGGCTTCATTTACGCTATATAATGAGTGCATTGGAAACAACTGATGCAACATCAATAATTACCTCTGAGCTGCCGGCAGGTTCGTCGCTCCTTTCTAGAGACGGCATCTCTGAGTTCCTTGCTGACGCTGTTATCGTTCTTAGTCTCGATCCAACCATGGATAGAAGAAAGATGGCCGTAATGAAAATGAGAAATACCAAACACACGCTTAAGCCGCGCGACATAGTAATAGAAAAGGGCAGCGGCATAAGGCTCGTTTAAAAGACTTGAAAAAGATGTTTAAATATAGGCCACCCAAAAAGCTGCGTGCGCTTTTTATCGTTCACTATTCTCCGCTACTATTAATAATATTGACAGGGCCATTGACCGCAATATATAAAATATGGGCAATTCCGGCGAATCAGCTTGCAACAATTCTGATAGGCATACTAACTTTTCTTTTGGGTAGCTTTGTTTATTTCAAATGGGAAATATTCTGGCATAGAACGTACAAAGGGCAGCTTGTGATGGATGGAATATTTAGGCATATCCGACATCCTCACTATACATCACTTATAATAGTTGGTTTCGGCCTTGCATTATTTTTCTATTCACTATTTGCCCTGGCAATAGCAATCATTGCAATACCGATAATGATATGGAGCATAATTGACGAAGAAAAGCATCTTATAAAACAGTACGGCGATTCATATAAGGAATACATGAAAAAGGTACCTTGGCGCATAATACCAAAAATATTTTAGTTTGTAGAACGACTCATTTTAAATTAAAATTTGGAGAGGAAAAAAGGGGAATCGAGGTCCGAGAGGTTCCCCAGCGGATAGAAAATAAACTCTTCTAATCTCATCTCTCCAATTTCTCAATGCCAGTTCATATATAAAGCTTTTTTTAATCTTTTCGTCAATTGTCTATATTGAGTCCGTTTATAAAAATAAAGAAAATTATGTTAAAAAAAAGAAAAAGAGAGGGGGGTTAGTTTTTGTCTATGCCCCTAACAGATGCCGCAGTATCGGAAATGCATGCGGGAATCGCTCTAAAAGTTTCATGAACAATGCATTTGTCAGCATCGATACTCTTGGCACACTGAACTGCATCGTTCCCCAATCGCTCTCGGCACCATGTTCATCTTTTGCCTTCGCTTTGATTAAAACTACTCCTTTTCCAGACCACACGTGATTTGCACTCTCTGTAGCACCGGGTGCGTACGGTCCTAACCATCCACTGTTTGTTCCGTCTCCCCAGTCAACGAAGTAATATACATCATCGCCATCTGGGTCAGTAGATACAAAATCGAACTTGTAGCTTGTTCCTATTTTTCCCTTTGATGGACCCGAGATATCAGGTACGCTTGGCGGTTCATTTGGGTTATTCATTGTAGTGAAATGCCATACGGGACCTTCAGCAGAATTGCCTTGATCATCCCATGCAACAATCTTCCAGTAGTACGTAGTCTCATAATCCATTGTACTTGGATCATAGGTTGTATCAGGGTGATCAGAAACAACCAATGGTGGATTAGTTTCAGTACCAAAGTAAACATCGTAAGTTATTTCACTTCCTGGACCTCCAGTCCAACTGAGATCTGCATTCACATCAACATTCGTTGCGCCATCTGCAGGACTTGGATTTTTTGGGGTGTATACCCCTCCAATGGTTGCTGCAACTGTCTCATCAACATAGTTATTCTGATTGTTAAAAACCGCTAAAATCACTTGGATATTATCTTCGGTTATATCGCCAAAATCATCGCCGTGATTATCATGGTGATTAGCACCAACCCAAGTGACGCTGTTTGTATACGTACCACCTGGCGCTATTGATATGGCTTGATTCATTGGAAAGGCATAATCTAAAAACCCATGGTGATAGTCAGTTCCAGTTGCTGTGTCGTATCTAGATACAAGCTCAGATATTGGAACTCGAATATGTCCATTGTATTGTGTTGATTCATGGTTTATAATTTCTATTTCTATCAAAATCGTAGCATCCCCCAGCCAGGTTAAATCAAGACTTGCATCGATATCATTTACTGCTCGTTGACCGCAGGCATTCAGAGCACCGGGAAGTTGAGCCGGATAGTTTCCCTCAAGTCTTTGATAATCTCCATCAAAAATGGATGCTGGGATATACTGCGGGCTATAACTGTTCATCCAACTATATGCAAGAGTATTGAGAATATTGTGGTTATGATCTGAATATATCATTTCAACATACTCAAAATCATATGATCCTGAATTATAGGTGTTATAAATATTGGTATTCCAAGATGCACACGGTCCGCACCATTGTGCAGTACCTACCTCAACAAGGACCGTATGTGTGTAATCATATTTTCCTTGACGGTTGTCATTTGATTGTGTAGTGTCATTACTTAGTGCAACAGCTCCAAGTCCACTTAGGACTAAAATTCCTACCACTAAAAATGGTAATATTTTCCTCAATTTTATGCCTCCTTATTTAATAGGATGTTAACTATTGTTAACTTAAATGAATTTCGATATATTTATAATCTAAAATTTTCCTAAAAAACAACAAAATCACTATTCATTTAAAATCAATGCAACTCTTTTAATTAGTTCACCGACATCAAAAGGTTTCTGAATGAAATCTACGATATTATCTTGTCTGCACATGCCTTTCTTTCTAGCTTCTGAGATTCTTACTACACTCATAAAAGCAATTTTGTTGTTTTTTATCTTTTCAACGACATCTTTAACTGGCGTGCCAGGCATCATAATGTCAAGTAATATTAGATCAGGATTCTCTTTATTCAATATTTTTAAACAATCGTCTCCATCAACTGCAGTAATAACCTTGTAGCCTCTCTTTTCAAGTATCGTTTTTACCGTATCTCGCACATCTGGTTCGTCATCCACAACCAATATAGTTTTCATTTTTCCTTTCGCAATTTCGTAACGTCTATTTCTTTATAAAACTCATCCTAAATTTAAAAGAAGCTACATATTGAAGTTGAGCAATAAAATTTATATACTGTATCCTTAATGCCTTATTCCTTGTCTATACCAGACATCTATCGGGCAATTCACCTAGAATCCCGGTATCAAACAACCTTAACTTGCGTTTTTGGCTGTTTGTGAAATGTCACGGTTTAGATAAAATGTATGAATAAAAATTATCATACAACGAAATAAACAGAGGGTATGTTATGCCAGATATACACCACCCAAGAAGAGGTTCTCACGGGTATTCACCACGTAAAAGAGCACGAGCTGAGACTCCGCATATAAAAAGTTGGCCCGAAGGAATGGACAAACCAAAGATTCAAGGTTTCTTAGGTTACAAAGCGGGTATGACCCATGCATTTGTAGTCGATTACAGACCAACATCAACTACAACTGGACGAGAGGTCAGAATGCCTGTTTCCATAGTCGAAACACCTCCCATAAAAATTGCAGCCATTAGAGTTTATAAAAATTCTCATCATGGATTACAAACAATTGGCGAGATTTGGGCAGAAAAACTTGATTCCGAACTATCAAAAAGATTACCTTTAGCTAAAAAAGAGAAAAAGAAAAACTGGGATTTTGTCAAAGATGCTGACGAAATTCGCGCTTTGGTATATACTCAACCAAAGTTGGTTACAGGCATACCCAAGAAAACTCCTGAAGTAAGAGAACTAAGGATAAGCGGCGGCAGCATCGAAGAACAAACAAACTATGCAAAAGAAATACTCGGCAAAGAGATAAAAATAAAAGATACAGTCAAAGAAGGAGACATGCTTGACATTATTGCTGTAACAAAGGGCAAAGGTTTCGAAGGCGTAATAAAAAGATGGGGTGTAAAATTACTAGTTCATAAAAACTCAAAGCATCGTAGGATGATAGGTACCGCTGGTTCCTGGCATCCAAATTGGATACAGGCAACAGTTCCTCAGGCAGGACAAAGAGGATATCACCAGCGAACAGAATATAACAAACGTGTACTAAAAATTGGCGAGAATGGAACAGAGATAACTCCTTCTGGCGGATTTCCACATTATGGTGTTATAAAAAATTCATACATAGTTCTTCACGGTTCTATACCTGGACCTACAAAACGGTTAGTAAGCATGAGAGATGCAATAAGATATCAGCGTGGCGTTAAAGTTGAAAAACCAGAGATAACGTACATATCGACTACAAGCAAACAAGGAGTATAAGACAATGACTAAGATAAATGTTTATAGTATTGATGGTACGGTAAAAGAAAAGATCGATTTACCTGTCGTTTTCGACACACCTTACCGTCCAGATATCATTAAAAAATCTTTCAATGTTCTTCACTCAAACAAAAGACAACCTTATGGTTCAGACCCATTCGCAGGAGCAAAACATTCTGTAGAATCTGTAGGTAAGGGGCGAGGTATGTCACGTGTTCCACGACTTTCTCAAGGTAACGCGGCAGCACTTGCACCATGTGTAGTAGGTGGAAGAAGGGCACATCCTCCAAAAGTAGAGCGAGACTGGAGTAGAAAAATGAACAAAAAAGAAAGGATCTTGTCAATAAGCTCTGCTTTAGCTGCAACATCAAACAAAGATATTGTTTCAAAGAGAGGACACAAGTTCGATGAAAAAGTGACATTACCGGTAGTAGTTGAAGATGATTTTGAAAAAATCAAAAAGACGAAAGATGCCATAGAAGCATTGGAAAAAATAGGCATATATGATGATGTTCTACGTGCTACAAATGGAAAGCACGTACGTGCTGGACGAGGAAAAACAAGAGGCAGACGTTACAAAACTCCTAAGTCACTACTGGTTGTTTCTACAAAAAATGAAGTTGAAAAAGGTTTAGGTAACCTGGCTGGTGTGGACGTCGTTAAACCAAAAAATATCAATATAGAATATCTTGCACCTGGCGGAGACGCTGGACGACTTACTGTGTTTACTAAATCTGCGTTGAAAGAAATAGGGGGGAGTAAATAATGCCAATGGATCCGTATAGCATAATATATCATCCTTATGTTACAGAAAAAACTATGAATCTTTTGGAAAAAAACAATGCCTTGGTATTTGTAGTAAAAAGAAAAGCAAATAAAGAGCAGATAAAAAAAGCTGTAGAAAAGATGTTTGATGTGAAAGTAAAAGAAGTAAACGTCAGAATAACGAAAATTGGCAAACACGCCATTGTCACATTTATGCCTGAGTTCAAAGCCGAAGATATTGGCATGAGAATTGGAATATTCTAGAGGTAAAAATATGGGAAAGAAATTAATCCAACAGAGACGTGGAAGAGTACATGGAAGATATGAAGTTCCTTCACACCGATTTAGAGGTGAGATTAAATATATTCAAGATAAAGGAAAACACGAAGGAGTAGTTGAAGACATAATTCATGATCCTGGACGTTCGGCACCTTTGGCAAGTGTTAAATTAGAAAATAATAAAAAAATATTTACCTTGGCTCACGAAGGTGTTGAAGTTGGAGATAAAATAAAGTATACAGACAGCAAAGACGATGTTGACGTTGGCAATGTCTTGCCTGTAGGTAAAATACCTGAAGGTACTCCGATTTACAATATTGAATTATCCTCTGGAGATGGAGGAAAACTTGTACGTGCCGGTGGAAGTAGTGCATATATAGTTTCGCATGAAAGAGAAAAAACTACTATTCAGCTTCCATCAGGTCAGTTTAAAACATTAGATTCTATGTGCAGAGCCACCATAGGCATATCTGCAGGTGGTGGAAGAAAAGATAAACCTTTCTTAAAGGCCGGAAAAAAATCTATTGCATATAGGGCACGAGGAAGAGCTTATCCAGTTGTCAGAGGAGTTGCGATGAATCCTGTCGATCATCCTCATGGTGGCGGAAGTCACCAACATGTTGGTAAGCCAAGTAGTATAAAACGAGGCGCACCACCTGGCAGAAAGGTCGGTAGCATCGCAGCAAGACGGAGCGGAAGGAGATAAATAATATGGCTGAGAAAGAGGGCTTTAAGATATCTGCTAAAAGCAGACGAAAGAGCGCACGTAAAAAAATAGAGATTCAAAAGAAAGAATTCAAATTCCATAATTTAACGATAGAGGAAATTAAAGCACTCTCAATTGACGAGCTAATGCCGCTACTCCCATCTAGGGCTCGAAGAACTTTGAAGAGAGGATTAACCAAGAGACAGGATAAATTCCTCAGCGATATGAAAAAAGCAAAGCATGGAGATGTCATTAGAACTCATTTAAGAAACATGATAATATTGCCAGATTTTGTTGGTCACAAGATAGATATACACAATGGAAAAGAATTTCAAAGAGTGGATATACAACCGAACATGATAGGACACTATCTTGGAGAATTTGCGCTAACACGTAAAAAAGTGAAACACACTGGACCTGGAGTAGGTGCCACCAGATCATCAAAATATATGCCTTTGAAGTGATGAAACATGAAAAGATATTCAACCCAAGTAGATTCGGATAAAACCGCAAAAGCATATGGATATGAGTTACACTGCTCGGTAAAAGATTCTATGAACCTAGCATATGCTATAAAAGGCATGAAAATAGAAGAGGCTAAAAAGTATCTTGAAGAAGTAATCGCTATGAAGCGCCCTCTTCCATCAGTTTATCACAAACTAAAAGTGGCACACAAGAAAGGCATAGGGCCTGGAAGATATCCTGAAAAAGCAGCTAGATACATGCTAAAAACTCTAGAAAACGCAGAAAACAATGCAGAATACAAAGGTTTTGATCCAGAAAATATGAAAATATCTCACATATCGACATATGGTGGCAGAGTTCTAAAAGGAATGATGCCAAGGGCTCAAGGAAGAGCCACTGATAAAAATAAAATAACAACCAACATAGAAATAATTCTTGAAGAGGTAGAGTAATCAATGACTGGAGAACGTAAATTCGTAAGAGAAAACACGAATAGATTACTTATAAAAGAATTCCTTATAAAAAAGATAGAGGGTGCTGGATTTGGCGGCATGAATATCCAGAGAACCCCCATGGGAACAAGGATAAATATACTTGTAGAGCGGCCTGGAATGGTCATTGGTAAGAGTGGTAACAAAATAAAGGAACTAACAGAAGACATAAAGAACAAATTCCATGTCGATAATCCTCAAATAGAGATTCAAGAAGCGGGAAGTAGCGCCTCACTAAACGCAAAAATAATGGCAGAGAAACTTGCTGAGGCTCTTGAAAGAGGGTGGCATTTCAGACGAGCAGGACATTCAACCGTTAGAAGAATCATGGATGCTGGAGCAAAGGGATGCCAAGTAGTAATTGCCGGAAAACTTACTGGCGAGCGGCACAGAACAGAAAAATTCGTAGAAGGCCATATTAAATATTGTGGTGAAACTGCAAAACAAGTAATGGATGTAGGTTATGCTCAAGCAAAACTAAAAGTTGGAATATTTGGTATTAAAGTTAGAATCATGAGACCAGATACTAAACTACCTGACGAAATAAAGATAAAGGTCCGCGAAGAAGAAAAACCAAAAGAAAAATCAGCAGAGAAAACGGAAGAGAAAAAAGAGCCAGAAGTTGAAAAGAAAAAAACTGACATCAAAAAACTTACAGAAATAAAAGGTATCGGTCCCTCAATTGTTAAAAAATTCGAAAAAGCTGGAATCACTTCGCTTGAGGAATTATACGAGCTTGACGTAGACGACTTAGCAGCAATCGAAGGCATTGGAGAAAAAACGGCTGCAAATATTATTAAGAGTTTAAGAAAACTACTTGAAGAGGTTGCCTAAATATGGTTCTCAAGACTAAAGAAATTAGAGAATTTACTCCTGAAGAAAGACGGGAGAAATTAGAAGAGTTAAAAAGAGAACTTATGCATGAAAGAGGAGTAGCTGCAATGGGTGGATCCCCAGCATCTCCTGGTAAAATCAGGCAGATAAGGATGTCTATTGCAAAGCTACTGACTATAATGCGGGAGGAAGGAGAAAAATAAATGAGTGACATATGTGAAGTATGTGGTCTGCCAAAAGAGATCTGCGTTTGCGAAGATATCGCTCGAGAACAGCAAAAGATCAGCGTTGCAGTAGACAAGCGACGGTATGGAAAGATGATGACCGTCGTGGAAGGCGTAAACCCAAATGATGTGGATATAAACGCGCTGGTAAGCAAACTCAAATCCATATGCGCCTGTGGCGGTACTATAAAAGAAGGAAAAATTGAACTTCAGGGAGACCACAGAACAAGAGTAAAGGAAACTTTAGAGAAAATGGGATTTGTGGTTGAAGTACTATAAAAAAAGACGGTTTTCGACCAAATAGAATATTCCCAAATTCTCACGAGAGGATAACATGAATGAAAAAACATTGGTTCGAGATGAACTCATCGGCCGACATGTTACCATCCGAGAATGTACAGATCCAAAATGGAACGATAAAACCGGAATAATAATAGACGAAACAAAAAACACCTTCCTCATAGAAATTGAAAATAAATGTAAGAGAATAATAAAAAATACTGCAAAATTTGAATTTGAAGATAACGAAAAAAAAACAATATTGAACGGTTCAAGATTGACGTACAAACCTGAAAACCGTATAAAAAAAGCAAGGTGAAGTGACGTGGCAAAAAAGAAAGAAAAAGAAGTGCGAAATATAGGGATAAAAGTCAACCCGCCTAGCGAAGGCTGTAATGATAAAAATTGTCCATTTCATGGCAGCCTGTCTGTAAGAGGCCAAATAATAACGGGAGTTGTATTATCCACCAAAATGAAAAATTCTATACTTGTTAAAAAAGACTATTTGCGTTTTATTCCAAAATATGAAAGATATGAAAGAAGAACGTCCAAGTATTCTGCACATTGCCCACCATGCATGAAAGTGGAAGTTGGCGATGAAGTGCGCATTGCAGAATGCAGACCGATTAGCAAAACGATATCGTTTGTAGCTATAGAAAAATTATGATGGAGAATGTAATATGAAAGGCATTGCTGGTAGAACAATGAGAGGATTGCCCGTCGGAGCTCGTCTTGAGTGTATCGACAACACTGGCGCAAAGATAGTTCAGATAGTTATGACTCCGAAACTAAAGGGAACTCATCGCAGGTACCCAACAGCAGGAATAGGCGACATGGTGATAATTAGTGTTAAGAAAGGTGCCGTAGACATGAGAAGACAACTTATGAAAGCAGTTATTGTACGCCAGAGAAGACCTTTCAGAAGATCTGATGGTACCATGGTCCAATTTGAGGATAACGCTGCAGTTATCGTTACAGACACTGGAGAAACGAAAGGAACTATGATAAAAGGACCGGTCGCACTAGAAGCCGCAGAGCGTTGGCCCAAGATAGCTGCAACCGCATCAATAATAGTATGAGTGGATTGAAAATGAAATCAATAAGACCTGGAAAACAAAGAAGAGAAATGTTCAATGCCCCTCTTCACAAAAAGAGGAAGTGGATAGCCTCCCATCTGGAGGAAAATCTACTGCTAAAATATGACAGGAGAAGTATTCCTGTAGTAAAAGGCGACACAGTAAAAGTTGTGAGGGGCAGTTTCAAAGGACATGAAGACAAAGTTGCACACGTAAATATTAAAAAGAGGTACGTGGAAATCGAAGGTTTGACCATGACCAAAGCAGATGGAAAAAAGATTGCAAAACCTCTGCATGCCAGTAATTTATTGATCACAAAATTAAATCTTACGGATAAATGGAGAAGAGAAAAACTAGAAAAGGGACTTTCTGAAGAGGCAAAGAAAGAAGTAGAAAAGGAAGCAGAAGAACAAATTAAAGAAGTAGAAGAAGAACAAAAGAGAAAAGCCGAAGAACAAAAAGAAAAGGAAAAAGAAGAGGAAATTGCAGAAGAAACAGTGGAACCAGTGACAGAAAAAACAGAGGAAGCCAAAGAAACAAAGCCCGAAGCAAAAGCTGAAGAAAAACCTGCTTTGGAAACAAAAAAACCAAAAGCCAAAACTGAAAAGAAAGAGCCCGCAGAGAAAAAAACTCCTGCAAAAAAAACTCCTGCGAAAACTAAGGAAATGAAAGAGGAGGGAAAATAATGAGTAAGCACCTGAAAAGACTCGCAGCACCCAGAACTTTAAAGATGCGCAGAAAAGAGAGTAAGTGGACAATAAAATCATCACCTGGTCCACATGCCCTTGAAAAATCTATACCGCTAGGACTCATTGTTAGAGATTACTTGGGCTTATGCGACACCTACAAAGAAACAAGAAGAATAATTTCTAACGGGGAGCTTTCAGTAGATGGCATTGTAAGAAAAGATCATAAGTTTCCCTGTGGATTCATGGATGTAGTATCAATTCCAAAATTGAAAAAAGATTTTAGAGTTCTATTTGACCGAAGGGGTAAACTCACCCTTGTGGACATACCATCTGAAAACGCTGAATGGAAACTCTGTAGGATTCAGAATAAAAAAATAGTTAAGGGAAAAAAAGTACAACTCAATCTTCACGATGGAAAAAATATAATAGTAAAGAAAGACGAATACAAAACTGGAGATGTATTGAAATTTCATTTTGCAGATAAAAAAATCGCTGAGGTTTATCCATTTACAAAAGGAACAATTGCAATGATTATTGACGGCAGTCATTCCGGTCAAATTGCCAATATCATGGATGTCGAAATTGTTGCTTCGTCAAAATCAAATCTAGCAAAAATGAAAGGCGAATCGGAATTTTTCACTATTACTGATTATGTATTTCCCATTGGAAAAACGAAGCCGGCCGTAACCTTGCCTGAGGTGAAGATGCAATGAGTCCAGAAAAAAAGATTGCAAAAAAGACTGCGAAAAAAGCACCTAAACCAAAAAAAGAAAAGGCAACAGAACAGCCAAAGAAAAAACAAGAATTTGTTTTTCAACCAAAGATTGAAAAAATCACGATTAACATAGGAGTAGGTGAAGCAGGAGAAAGACTTGGCAAAGCCGAAACTGTGCTAAAAAATATAACCAATCGTAAGCCGGTAAAAACGATTTCCAGAACAACAAACAAAGATTGGGCCATAAGAGATGGCATGCCCATAGGTTGCAAAGTTACTTTACGTGGAGAAGGGGCAAAAACCTTCTTAACAAATGCATTAAAAACGCGCGGAAACAAGATATCAGATTACTCTTTTGACGACGAAGGAAATGTATCGTTTGGAATACCAGATCACACATTATTTAAGGATCAAAAATACGACCCAAGCATCGGAATATTTGGAATGGACATATGTATAACAATGGAGAAAGCAGGATACCGAATAAAACGCAGACGTATAGATTGCAGGAAAATACCAAACAAACACAAAGTAAAAAAAGAAGAAGCCATGAAATATTTCTCCGAGGCGTTTAATGTGGAGGTTGTTTAAGCATGAAGATAAAAGAGAGAAAAAAATTCTACGGTAGAACAAAAGGATGCGAAAGATGTGGAAGAAAAAGAGGACTAATCAGACGATACGGACTTCATCTTTGCAGACAATGTTTCAGAGATAAAGCGGAAGAAATGGGTTTTAAAAAATATTCATAGGAGGCTAAAGTTACATGTTAAATGATCCACTAGCAGATGCATTATCACTAATGAAGAATGCTGAAATAAAAGGAAAAGGCACATGCAACATACAGCCTTCGTCCAAACTAATTGGAGGCGTTCTAAATCTTCTAAAGGAAAAAGGATACATCGGTGAATTTGAGCGCATTGATGATGGAAAGGCAGGTATATTTCAAGTGAAATTACTTGGAAACATAAACAACTGTGGTGTTATAAAACCAAGATACCCTGTAAAGCGAGAAGAGCTGGAGAAATGGGAGTCCAGATACTTACCAGCAAGAGATTTTGGTATATTGATACTCACAACAACCCAAGGCATAGTAACGCACAACGAAGCAAAAAAAATCGGCATTGGTGGAAAGCTGCTTGCATATGTTTACTGAGTTTTAAAAGTGATGATCTATGGAAAAGAAAAAAGAGTTAATAGAAAAAATCACGGTTCCTGACAATGTAACAGTTACAATTGAAAATAACAACGTAGTGGTAAAAGGAGAAAAAGGAACATTATCGAGAGTTTTTTCTCACCCCAACATACATCTTAAAATTGATGGTAAGATACTTGAGATAAGTTGCAAATTACCCAGAAAAAAAGACAAGGCCCTGCTAAATACCTTTGTTGCACATATAAAAAACATGATCAAGGGCGTTACTGTTGGTTTTGAATACAAAATGAAGACTGTATTTTCTCATTTTCCGATTAAAACATCTGTCGAGGGAAAGGTAGTTCTCATTCAGAATTTTCTTGGTGAGCGTTCGCCCCGTCGAGCTGAGATTCTAGAGGGAGTTACTGTAGAGCCAAAAGGCGACGATATAACTGTTAAAGGCATTGACAAGGAAAAAGTGGGACAGACTATTGCAAATATTGAAAGAGCTACAAAAGTTAAAAACAGAGATGTTCGTGTGTTCCAAGATGGAGTATACAAAGTTGTCAAATGGAGGAAGTAAGAATGACTAAAGAGGATGTTATAAAACAATTTACATCGTTGAAGGGCATTGGCAAAGCAAAAGCCGAATTGCTCTATAATAGTGGCTTTAATTCATTAGATAAACTAAAAAAAGCATCTGTTGAAGATTTGACAAAAATTGAAGGCATTAATGAAAAGTTTGCAAAGGATATCAAAGATCAATTAAAGACAGAGACAAAAACTAAAGAAAAAGCAAAACCTGCAAAAAAGGCAAAAGCCGAACCCAAACCAAAGAAAGAAAAGGCAAAAAAAGAAGAGCCGAAAACGGAAGGAAAACCAGAGATAAAAAAAGAGGAAAAAGAAGAGGTTGAAATCGTCGAGGAAGAAGAAAAAGAATACAAAGCAAAGATAAAACCAGAACTCAGCAAAGAACAGAAAGAGAAACTAATACTCAGAAAAAATATAGCAAACAGACGACCTGCGTTTTTAAGACAAGAGTGGTTCCGTTACAAAAAGATACCATACAACTGGCACAAGCCAGACGGAATAACATCCAGAATGAGACTTCATTACAAATGCCGGCCGCCTATTGTAAGTATCGGTTTCAGAGGGCCAAAGGAAGTACGAGGACTCCATCCTTCTGGTTTTGAAGAGGTTATTGTATACAATGTAAAAGATCTTGAGAGCCTTAATCCTAAGAAGCAGGCAGCACGCATTGGTAGCTCGGTTGGAACAAAAAAGCGCATCGAAATTGGAAAAAAAGCCGAAGAACTGGATTTGAGATTATTAAATAAATGAGGTTAAAGCATGGCTGATTTAAAGAATCAACGGAGAATGGCAGCATCTTTACTCAAATGCGGCGTAAACAGAGTCTGGATGGACCATGACAGGATAGATGAGATAGCAAAAGCCGTTACAAAGAACGATATAAGGGTTCTTATCGGCGGAAAAGCTATAACTAGCCGACAGGTGAAAGGCATTTCCAGTGGCCGTAAAAAGTACAATATAAAACAGAAGAAAAAAGGACGAAGACGCGGACATGGGTCACGTAAAGGTAAAAAATATGCAAGATTGCCAAGAAAAGATCGCTGGATTCGTACTATAAGACCGATTAGAGCTTATCTAAGACAACTTAAAGAAGAGAAAAAAATCGACAAAACCACCTATAGAAAATATTATCAAAGAGCAAAAGGCGGTGAATTTAGAAGTAAACATCACCTTGAATCACATTTAATATCTGACGGTGTCATAAAGAAGGAGGCAAAGAAATGAGACAAGGGCCAAGATATCGAGTTAAATCAAGAAGACGACGTGAAGGAAGAACAGACTACAGAAAGAGGCTTGCACTTCTCAAATCAAGAAAAACCAGGATAGTTGTAAGAAAAACTTTGAAAAATACAATAGTCCAGTTCGTTAAATATAATGAAGGCGGCGATGAAATTCTAGTATCGACCATATCAAATGAGCTTGTTAAAAATTATAATTGGAAATTTTCTACTTCAACAACTCCTGCAGCATATCTCACAGGACTTTTGGCTGGAAAGAAAGCAGTTGACAAAGGAATAAAAGAAGGCGTATTGGACATGGGACGTTACGTACCATCAACTGGTTCCAAGGTCTTTGCTGTGCTAAAAGGACTGACGGATGCTGGGATTGAATGCCCTTCGGACAAGGAGAAAATACCAAAGGAAGATAGAATTCTTGGCAAACATCTCAACAAAGAGATAATGCCAGCTGTGAATGATATTAAAAGTAAAATTATCGGAGGCAAATAATGGCAGCAGGCGGACGAGGTAGAGGTAGAGGTAGAGGTAGATCATCAAGACCAAGACCAGAAGAAAAGGGAAAAACTGTATCGGTCAGCTGGGCTCCAAAAACTAGACTTGGAGGGATGGTAAAAAACGGCGAGATAACCAACATGAGTGATGCTCTAAAATCAGGTTTACCCATAAGAGAGCCAGAAATCATTGATTTGCTGTTGTCTGAAGTTGATGACGAAGTAATAGATGTGAACATGGTTCAACGTATGACCGACTCTGGCCGAAGGGTAAAATTCGTTATAACTGTAGCAGTTGGAAACTCAGACGGTTTCGTAGGACTAGGCCAAGCCAAAGGAAAGGAAGTTGGATCAAGCATTAGAAGAGCGATTGAAAATGCAAAATTAAATATCGTAGAAATAAAAAGAGGATGCGGCTCTTGGGAATGCGGCTGTGGAAAGGCCCATACCATTCCATTTACAGTAACTGGAAAGAGCGGAAGCGTTGAAGTGACGCTAAAGCCAGCACCTCAGGGAATAGGACTTGCAACTGGTAGTGTTGCAAAAAAGATTCTCAAACTTGCAGGGGTAAAAGACTGCTGGACATTTACAAAAGGAAAGACAAAAACAACTGTTAATTATGCAAAAGCAGTGTTTAACGCCCTTAGAGAAAATACGCAAATGAGGGTTACTGATAGTTCAATTAAACAGATAAATATTGTATCAGGGGGAATTGTCGCTCCTCCAGCTGAAAAACCACCAATAGTCGGAGAAGAGGCGAATTAAAATGGTATATGCAGTAGTTAGAGTTAGAGGTACAATCAAAATAAAACCAGACATAAAGAAAACTTTAAGGCTACTTAGTCTAACAAAAGTCAATCATTGTGTACTTCTGGAAGAAAACTCCAGCGCAAAAGGTATGCTTCAGACCACAAAAGATTACGTGACATGGGGCGAAATAGAAAAAGACGCCCTTTCAAAACTTATAAAAACTAGGGGAAAGTTGGAAGGAGATAAAGAAATAACTGATGATTACATAAAAGCTTCAACGTCATATGACAGTATAGAAAAGCTATCAAAAGCAATCATAGAGAGCAAAATAAAGTACAAAGAAATTCCAAGCATTAAACCGATTTTTAGACTTAGTCCCCCTAAAAAGGGATACGAAGGTATAAAGAGATCTTTTGTAAACGACGGAGCCCTAGGATACCGTGGCAAAGAGATAAACAAATTAATCGAAAGAATGCTGTAAGATTTTGAATTTACCAAAAGATTTTTATATATCACATATTTTATTAAACCCGAGAGGAGGTTTAGCATGGAAGAAACCTTATACAATATCGAAATACACAAAGATGAGGATGGGTTTTTGGGAAGGCTATATTCGGATATTGACGGCGTAAAAGAGTTCAAAAACGGCCATTTAGACGAATTATTGAGAGACATAACAATTGATATGCAACTTGCTCTTGAGGGATTTTCCACTCGCATTGAGCAAATCTAACCTCCAAAATCCTCATTTATATGCTTTAAAAGGGCCCATTATGAGGCTATTCTGAGTTGGGGAAGGGTAACCTTTTTAAATGTTCCTCATATTTGGTGGTTTTACTTATCTATTATGGAAGGATTAAATTGATATATACGAGATACGAAAAAGCACGCATTATTGGAGCTAGGGCACTGCAAATATCCATGGGTGCGCCGTCATTAATTAAAGTACCTAAGGAGCTTATAGAACCTATTGATATAGCTATGCTAGAGTTCAAAGAAGATGCAATTCCCATTACGGTGAAAAGGGGTAGCAAAGGGCACTGATAACAATTAAAGAGGAATCAGCATGACTGAAGAAGAGAAAACAGAAATAGAAACTCAAAAAGACGATAAAAATATGATGGTACCAGAAGAAACATACATGACTTCGGGTGCTCATATCGGAACAAGACAAAAAACAGCAGATATAAGAAATTTTATTTACAAGGTTAGAAACGACGGATTGTATATTATTGATGTCAAAAAAACAGATGAAAGGATAAAGACTGCTGCAAAATTACTTTCTAAATACGACCCTTCCAAAGTACTGGCTGTATCTGTACGTCAGTACGGGCAGAAGCCCATACGCAAGATGGCGGAGCTTACCGGCATGATTGTTTTGGATGGTCGTTTTAGACCTGGCACTTTGACAAATCCCAATGCGCAGGGTTTTTTTGAGCCCGATCTAATATTTTTAACAGATCCACTTGTTGATGCCCAGGCATTGCATGAGGCAAAAAACATTGGCATTCCAGTTATAGGGCTTTGCGACACAAACAACGAGACAAAGTACATCGATTTAGTGATACCAACCAACAACAAAGGAAGACGCGCTTTAGCTCTAATATATTGGCTTCTTACAAGAGCAATACTAAAGGAGCAAGGCAAGATAAAATCCTACGACGAGTTCACTTCCACAGTAGAAGATTTCGAAGCCGAAATTTAAAAACAGCTTTTTTAAACAATTGCATGTTATAATACGTGAAAAGGAGATACTATTTGCAGGTTAAAGTAGATGATAATATCATACTAGTTGGTACTGCACATATTTCTAAGGACAGCGTTGATGAAGTAAGAGATGCCATTGAAAAGTATAAGCCTGATGTAGTTGCAGTTGAACTATGCCAAAAGCGTTACGAAGCTTTAACAGAAAAGGACAAATGGGAAAATACGCCTGTTACCGCTCTACTCAAGTCAAATAAGGCTTATCTTATGCTGGCACAGACCTTTTTAGCTTCTATCCAGCGTCGTCTGGGTAAAGAGTACGGTGTTGAACCTGGCTCCGAAATGATTGCAGCTTTAGAAGAAGCAAAGAAAAATAATCTGAAAGTAGCTCTTATCGATCGTGATATCTCTATAACCCTTAAAAGGGCATGGCGAAAGATGGGTTTTAGGGAAAAATTTAGACTGTCTTGGGAGTTTTTGAAGGCTTTGATTGGTTATGATGAAGAAGAGATGGAAAAAATAGATCTTAAGGAACTGATGAAGGAGGATGTAATCTCTTCTTTAATGAAGGAGTTTAGTGAAATCGCTCCTAGCGTTTCAACCGTTTTAATCAAAGAACGCGATGAGTATATCGCCAAAAAAATCTCAGATGAAAGTAAAAATGGACGGGTACTTGCGGTTGTTGGTGCCGGACATATAGAAGGCATCAAAAAACATTTGGAAGAAAAGAGGCTTGATGTAAATTTAAGCGAGCTTGAAAAGGTGCCCAAGAAACGTTTTAATGCCTTGAAGGTCGTTGG
>Ga0172362_10000637_pt1 | contig 29016 bp, 32 predicted proteins | sample LakKivs1_kivu2a2_FD_114534 | JGI IMG/M metagenome (GOLD analysis project Ga0172362, IMG submission 114534) | Sediment microbial communities from Lake Kivu, Rwanda - Sediment s1_kivu2a2 | ecosystem: Environmental > Aquatic > Freshwater > Lake > Sediment | place: Rwanda: Western Province, Lake... | reverse complement strand
TTCCAACCTTGTTAAAATTCCGGCCTCACCGGTGTGTTCATCGAAAGAAAAAGAAATAAAAGGAATTTTTCTTTCTCTGGATAGTTTTTGCAAGATGGGTCGAACTGTTGTCTCGGGCATACAACCGAAAGGCAACAATTGAATTACTCCGTCAAAGTCTTCTTTGGAATATTTTAACATTTCATAAATTGCATCTCGACCATGGCCACCAACTGTTGATTTTAAATAGGGATTAATGGTTTTTTGAATTTTCCAGTCCATCCATGGGAAAATTGTCTTTTTTAAATGATAAGAAAGACTCATTTCTCTAAAAACTTCAACTCCCATCTGGCCCAACTTCCTTTCTAAATCAAAATTTATGGCTCCGTCAATCACCGTATAAATTTCTCCGACTAAACCTATTTTCAGCACTTTTTTGTTTTTGTCAATCCGAATTGCTTTTAATTCTCTTTCTGTTGTCCTTTTTAATTCCTCCAATTGTTTTGGATTTTTTATCTTATTAAGTTCATCTATGGCCTTAGCTAAGATGAGATCTATTTCCCCTCTTTCTATTTCTCGTGGCCTTAAATAACAAGCTCTTTTTTCCAAAAATTCGATAAATCTAATTTCTTTTAAAAAGAATAAAAAACTTTTAATTAACCGGAAAATTGAAATTTGGTTTTCTTTTCTGAGCTTGTTTAAAACAGGAAAAAAATTTTTAGAATTGATATTAAAAACATCGATTTCAAAGCCGGCGTCGTTTAAAATTTTTTCTTGAATTAACCAATAATATCTTAAACGACAAGAACCGCCAATATTTTCCCACATAAAAACGGTATCAGCTCCCATTTTAATTGCGGAAAGATAATTCCCAATATTAACCTTCAAAGGAAAGCAAAAAAGATCAGGAGACATTTTAGCTCCTTCTTCAATCGCTTTGGGGTTTGTTTTTTCTGGTAGAATAACTTCTATACCCAATCCTCCAAGTAAAACCTTAAAGCAAATTCCGTAATTTCCTAAATTGGCTACAGTGATTTTCATTTTATAATTATGTTTTTATTTTAGGGTGTCCAAAAAGGCTTCCAGTCTGGTTTGAAAACCAGCCTCACCGGTTTGTTCATCGACGATTAAATACAAAAATGGAATTTTTTCTTCCTTGCATTCTCTTTCGATAAATTCTTTTAAAACAGCGTCGCAACCGCATTGAAAAGATGACAATTCAATTATCCCTGAAAATTTATTGTTTTTTTTGTCCTTTTTTTGTAAATTAACCAGCGCATCGATTTTCCCCATTATTTCTTTGGCGAATTCCCAATGGAAGTTAATCTTAGTTTCTCCTTCGACTAAATCTGCTGGAACTTCTTCTAAAAAAACAACTTCGGCCTCCAGTTTCTCAAGTTTATCTTTTAATCCTAAATTAACATAATCGTCAAAAAGATTGTAAGGATGGGAGATTAGAATAATTTTTGGTTTGGCTGAATTTATTTTTTCAAAAAAAATATTTTTTTCTTCTTCTTTCAGCTCTTTTTCTTTTTGCAAAGCTTTCTTTAAGGCCTTTTTTATTCTTTCCTCGTCTTTTTTAAGTTTTTTTCCCAATCGAATGATACTTTTTTCGAATCCGTTTTTTCTCTCGTCAAAAATCTCGGTTAAAACCGGGGTATTAACTAAAATCTTGGCCAAGTCAGGCAGACCGAAAAACTTAGGACAGTATTCCAATTTTTCTTTGTTGGTTTTTAGCCGGGGAACAAAAATTAGGTCAGACTTTCCTTCTAACCATAAGAGATGACCCCAGAAAACTTTTTGAGAAAAACAGGTTTCCGGATCAGAATTTTTTACTCCTATCTCCGTTATTTCTTTATTGGTTCTCGGTGAAAGTAAGACTTCAAAATCAAGGCCCTTGAAAAAATCCTCCCAAAAATGGGGTCTTTTCCAATAAACTAAAGCTCTGGGAATACCAATTGTCATGATTAAAAAAGAGTGCCTTGTTTTAATGGATTTTTGGCTTCTCCTTGAGAAAAAATTTTTATTTTTCCGTAAACGCCGTCATAGCCCGGCTCAATAAAAACTTTTCCTTCTCTGACTCTGATTATTCCTTCGGCAATTTCCGATAAAGTAGCCGATTCCAACTCTGGCAAAGAAGCCGAAATTAAAACATTAAATTCGTTTTTAAATTTTCCAATTAAATTTTTGTATTCTTGTTCAACCTGTTTAGTTCCAGGCATTACCCCTAAGGCATCGGCAATAATTTCTTCTAAAGGAACCAGACTTTTGAAAGGAATAACTTTTTCCGGCTTTGAACCTTCGGCTCGGTCTGCCAATTCTTCAACTCGGTTTAAAACTCCGATGGTCAAGGGTTTACCACAGTTTGGGCAAATGCCGTTGTATTTTTTAGTCTCTGTCGGTGAAAGAGAAATTCCGCAAAGTCTGTGACCGTCATAATGATACTTGCCTTCTTCGGGATAAAATTCAATGGTGTATAAAAATTTTTGAGGATCCTTTTTCTTTATTGCCTCCAAGATAGCTTTGTAGCTGATTTCGGTATCGAAAACATTGGCTTCTCTGCCTATTTTCTGGGGCGAATGGCTATCGCTATTGGAAATTAAGCAAATTCTGTCAAGAGCTGAAAGACGCCAGTTCATTGCGGGATTGGAAGAAAGACCAGTTTCGCCGGCAAAAATATAGCTTGAATAATTGTCGAAACATTCTTCTATCGAATCGAATCCGGAACGAGAGCCAAAAAGACTGAACCAAGGAGTCCAAATGTGGGCGGGCACAATCAAACATTCCGGAGAAACATTCAAGACAATTTTGGTTAATTCTTTGACGTCTAGTCCTAAAATTGGTCTACCGTCAGATTTTAGATTGCCAATCCAACCCAAAGAAGCATTAATTTTATTAGCCATTTCCAAAGAAGGGACAAAAATAATAATGTGAATTTTTCTGACCCGATTTTTTTTGGAATAAATGCAACTTATTTCGGTTGTCAGAATAAATCGAGTGTAATCTCCTTCTTGATTCAATGCCGGTTGCTTTAGTTTGAAAAGTCCAGGCTCGGCCGGTTCCAATTTTTCTTTAAGATTCTTAAACCATTCGGGATGAGTAAAATCGCCTGTTCCTAAAACTTTAATTCCTTTAATCTGAGCCCATTTATCAAGGTGTTCTAAATCCATATCCCGACTGGTTGCCCGAGAGTATTTGCTATGAATATGAAAATCGGCTACGAATTGCATAAATTTAACTTTTCCCCATTTTAGTTTTTTAATCTTTTAATATCAAGTAAGCCTAATTCTAAAAGTTAAATTAATAATTAAAAATCGGCAATGAATTTCAAAGCCTAATAAGGTTAAAGTATCTTTTGAATATAATTAACGCTCGGAATCGACCAGTCTTTTATCTCCCTTGAAAATTTTTTCTTCCACCCAACCAAGGGCAAATAGAATAAAAATAACCAAAAATGTTGCTAGGGTAGCTAAAAAATATAATTTTACTCCAATGGCCAAACCAATGGCCGCCGTTGTCCACAGCGCAGCGGCGGTGGTTAAACCGATTACGCCTGAAGGCTGTTGAAAAATGACGCCGGCTCCAATAAAACCAATACCTATGGCAATGGCTTGGATTATCCGCGAAGGGTCAAAATTTACGCCCGATTGCTGGTAAAATAATTTAAATAATTCAAGCGAAATTATAGAAAAAAGACAGGTTCCCAAACTAACCAAACTACAAGTTCGAAGACCAGCTCCTTTTCTTCTGTATTCTCTTTCGGAACCGATTAAAGCCCCTAGAAAAGCAGCTAAAACAAGCTGCCCAACAATTTCTTGCTCCATAAAACTTTCGTTTTAAAAAATTTATAATTTGTAAACCTTGTAACCGTCCCTCACTTTTTGGTCTACCTTGATACCAACTGCGTCTCCAGTTTTGGCTTCGTTAATTTTGTCATGCTCAATCTGCATCGACTCTATCGTCTGGCTAAAATCAGTATCGCCACCAACAATTCTGATAGTATCGCCAACTTTTAAACTGCCAGATAATTCAACGACTGCCACTCCAATTTTTGAAAAATAATGAGTGACTTTACCGATTAATTGTTCTTCTTCTGGCATATATTTTAAATTATTTTTTCCGACCTTTCGGGGCCAAATTTAATCTCTTCTCTTTTTTAATGCATTCGATCAATTCTTTGACCAATTTTTGAGGATTGCGGCCGTAAATAATTTTTTTTACTCCTCGGTAAGGACCAGTAGCAATTAATTTTATTTTATCGGCTGTTCCGCCGGTACCTTCCAAAACAGCGATTGGTTTTTGAATTTCGAAAGCAGTGGTAAATTCGTGCAAGGTTCCTATCCGGCCGCAAAGAATGATTACTCCATCGGCTGATTTGGTCATAATTACATTTCTGCCGACATAATCGGCGCCAGTATAGACTATAACATCAAAAACATCTGTCGGTAGCTTATAAGTTTTTAAATGGGCAGCTTCGGAAGTGGCGGGTGAAAAACCGATTGAAAAACCACCTGCTTCTTTGCAACCCAAAGCGGCAAAATAAGGAACACCGGTTGTGGCTCCGGTGATTAAAACGCAGTCTTGCCGGGCGATTTCTCGACCAATTTCCTTTGAAAGCTCAACAATTTCTTTACAACAATGGCCAGTGACAGCCGCGCCTGAAACAGCAATATTGAATTTAATATCCATATTAAATTTATTTTAACAAACTAAAAACGGAAAGTAAAAACTTTCCATCTTTAGAGAGGGAGAAACAATTCTTCATGAACTTGGCGCTTAGTTCGAACCCAGCTGGACATGGGCTAGAGGATATCCCTGTGCCTCCTCCATTAAGAATTGCTTGTCCTACGAAAAATTTTTCGTACCCCCTCAATTCCTAATATTAATTTTTCTTCAAAAGCTGTCAAGCTCTAAAAAATTATTTTAAAAAATAGAAAATGCCCCGATTTTCAAGGCGGGGCATCAAAAAATTTGAAATTTTCTAAGGATAACACATCGGAAACTGATTCTTGGCTATTTTACCACCACAAATAAAATTTTCTGCCTCTCTCCAGTAAAAATATAGGAAAGAGCTCCAAACTCCGGGGTCGACAACGCTATTTACAAAACAAGTCATTGGTTCAAAAATTTCTTTTTCTTGTTTTAGCGCCAAACAAAAGATTGGCTCTGAATGGATATATTCTACTTTCTCTGGCTCGAAAAAATTAAGAACCAAAAAGCTTAAATAATAAGCTTTCTTTGGGGACTCAGTATTATCAACTAAGTGAGAAAAAACCAACCATCCTCGAGGAGTTTTTATTGGTGGAGCAACTAATCTGATTTCGGAAAATTGATTACTACCAACAAAATTTTTTAAAAATTTTTCTTTTTCTATCAGAGTTTGGTTATTTTCCCAATCCTTTTTAAGAGTCCTGTCTCTTGTTTTTGAAATCAAAAAATCACTATTCTTTTGGTAAATTAAATAAGCTCGGTTTCCAATCATTTCCGGAAAAATAGCCGCATTATAGATCGGTTTCTCAAAGGGAATCATGACCCATTTGAATCTGAAAAAATCTTTCGTTTTCCAAAGTCCAAGACAAAAATCATTAAAAGAAGATTTCATTGTGGCAAAAACATAATACCAACCGTCCGGCCACTTAATGATTCTAAGATTTTCAATATTCCCCTGACAATACTTATTAAAACTGTTACCTGACACCGATTCCTTCAAAACAATTTCCCAGTTTTGACCGTTCTGACTAAGGGCGAGACCGAGAGAAAATTTTGATTGCTCGCCAGAGGTTCCAAAAAGCATTATCCATTTTCTTCCTCCAATACCATTCCAAGCCCATTTTTTAGCTTCTTCGTCGAAAACAACGCCGCAATTTAAAATATTGCTGCTCATCCAACTGATTTGAGGATTTGGTTTCATTAATGGATTATCAGCGAAGCTTTCAATATAAATAGTTTTCAAGGTACATCCCTCCCTTTTAAAAAAACATAAAATATTAAGTCTATATTATTCACCTTTTAATCGAAATGTCAATAATTAATTATTTTACAAAATAGAAAATTTATCATTGTGCCCTCACTCCGATTCGAACGGAGATTTCAACCTCCGGAGGGTCGCGCTCTGTCCATTGAGCTATGAGGGCTTAAATCTTTTCAGCTATCAAATAAATATTAGTTCTCGGGTCTTCTCCTCCCCGCCAACTTTTTTTTATCTTAAAACCGGCTCTTTTTGCTAAATTTTCAAGTTCTTTTTTGGTGAAACAATGAAAATAGCGTTGAATCATTATTTTTCCTTTTGAGTCTTTCCAAGGCAAAAAAACATCTTTAAAATCTAACCTCGAGCTACCAATTATTTTTAAAAAAGTATATTTTAAAAGCAGGGCGGGAAAAATTTTTCTTTTCCAAAAGTCCCAAACCCTTAAGACTAAAAAACCTCCATTTTTTAAGACTCTATTTGTTTCTTTCAAGTATTGCAACTGAAAATCAGCTGAAGGAATATTGTGCAAAACAGAGATACTGAAGACCTTATCAAAAAAATTGTCTGGAAAAGAAAGATTTAAAGCGTCGGCAATTTGAAATTTTGCTTCTGGATATTTATCTTTGGCAATAGCAATTAATTTTTCAGAAATATCCACTCCAAAATAATCTACTTTCTTTTCTTGGAGAGCTTCCCAAAGCCTACCGTTGGCACATCCCAAATCTAGAATCTTTTCTCCGCTTTGAGTAAAATCTGCCAATTCTTTTATGTCATCTGGGATAAAAGCTCTAGTCCTTGCGTAATCTCCGGCTATTAAGTTATAATCCTGTTTAGTTTTATTGATTAAATATTCGGCGTATTCTTTCTTCATTATGATAAAAAAAGAATTAATAATTAAGGAATTAATAAAAGAAAAGCCTAAAAAATTAACGGACGTGGCTGATTTTAAAAGAAGTATTTCTAAAAAATACAAAATTTCTTTTCTAAGCAATATCGAACTATTAAAAGCTTATCACGAATTAATTAAAAAGAAAAGGGTAAAAAAATCGGAAAAAATTGAAAATCTGCTTAAAACCCGGCCGATCCGCTCTCTTTCCGGCATTATTAATATTTCTGTTTTGACCAAACCTTATCCCTGTCCGGGCAGATGTTTGTATTGTCCAATTGAAAAAGGATTGCCCAAAAGTTATCTCTCGGGAGAACCAGCCGCTGACCGGGCTAAATTTTTTAATTTCGATCCTTATCTGCAAACAAAAAGCAGAATAGAAACTTTAAAAAAAGAAGGGCACCCAACCGATAAAATAGAGTTAAGAATTGTCGGCGGGACCTGGAGTTTTTATCCTCAAAAATATCAAGAATGGTTTTTAAAACGATGCTTTGAGGCTTGTAATGAAAAAAAGAGTAAAAATTTAAAAGCTGCTCAAGAGATAAATGAAAAATCGAAACACCGACTGGTGGGTATATCGATAGAAACGCGATCAGATTTTTTAAATAAATCAGAAATTTTAAGATTGAGGAAACTGGGAGTTACTATGATTGAAATAGGAGTTCCAACCTTATTTAATGATGTTTTAAATAGGTGCCAAACCGACCTGACTGTTGAAAAAATTGCCAAAGCCACAAAAATTTTGAAAGATTCCGGTTTCAAAGTTCTTTATCATGTTATGCCCAATCTGCCGGGGTCTGATTTAAAAAAAGATTTAAAATTATTTGAGATTCTTTTTGAAGATCAAAGGTTTAAACCTGATTGGCTAAAAATTTATCCAGTAGTTGTTTGTCAAGGAAGTCAGCTATTCAAAGAATGGAAAAAAGGAAAATATAACTCTTATTCTGATGAAAAATTAATAAAATTATTAATAAAAGCAAAAACCAAACTTCCCTATTGGGTCAGATTGGCCAGACTTTTGAGAGATATTCCCAAGGGAAAAATTGAGTCGGGTTGTAGAATATCCAATATTAGAGAAGTGATAAAAAAAGAAATGGCAAAAAAGGAATTATTTTGCCGATGCATCAGATGCCGAGAAATAAAAGAAAAATACAACCGAAAAGAAAAAATTTATTTATTCCGAGAAGATTATCTGGCTTCTGAAGGAAAAGAAATATTTTTGAGTTTTGAAAATAAAGAAAGAAACAGGCTTTTTGCTTATTTGAGATTAAGATTACCGTCGGAAAATTATATTCCAGTATTAAAAAATTCGGCACTAATCAGAGAAATTCAAACTTTAGGTCAAATGATAGCTGTCGGTCAAAAAGGCTCCTCTCCTCAGCACCGCGGTTTGGGTAAAAAATTAGTCAAAGAGGCGGAAAAAATAACCAAAAAAGAATTTGGCTTAAATAAAATTGCTGTCATAGCGGGTATTGGAGCCAGAGAATATTTTAAAAATTTAGGCTACCGGCTCAAAGAAAGTTATATGATTAAAAATATTTAATCTTTTTTAGTTTTTGGAAATCTTTTTCTAAAATTTTTTTAATTTTCAAAAATCTTAAGCCCGCCGCTGGATGATAAGTGACAAAATATTCTTTACCTTTTTTCTTTATTATTTTTCCTCTAAAGTCTTTTAGCTTTTCTTTTGGGAAGAAAACTGAAAAAGCAACCTCGCCTAATAAAATAAATTTTTTGGGCTGGAGAATCTCAATCTGTCTTTCCAAATAAAGCAAACAGGAAACTATTTCTTCTTTTTTCGGTTTTCGGTTGTCTGGTGGCGTGGGAAAACATTTTAAAGGGCTGGTGACAAAAACTTTTTCTCTTTTGATGCCAGCTATTTCAAAAAGCTGATTCAAAAGCCTGCCGGCTCGACCGACAAAAGGCCTGCCCGTCTCGTCTTCTTTCGCTCCTGGCGCCTGTCCAATAACCATAACTTTGGGCTTTTTGGTTCCTTCGCCGGGAACGGTATTTTTCCTTGTCTTCCACAAAGAACATTTTTTGCAATTTTTAATAATTTTGTTTAATTTATCTATTTTCTCTTCAGCGGTTTCAGTCATTTTTTAAATTTATTTAGAGAATTTTAGTGATCAAATACCCTATTATTGAAAAAATAGCAATGGCTGGCAAGGCAGGAATGGGATGTTTATTTTTTCGAGAAATAAAAATGTAAAAATTAACCAACAGACCAAGAGTAGAGAAAAAAACAATGACTAAAGAATTAAAAAAACCTTGCGAAACCAAAGAAACACAAAGAATTAATGGTAGAGCAATATCCCCGCCACCTAAAATTAAAAAATTTCCACCCGGTTCAATATTGCCCAGTTTTTCCTTAAAGCCCGATAGATCAGAGGGAATTATTAAGCCTAAAAAAGATTTTGATTCTACCATTGCTTTTGCCATTTCGACCATATGCTTGGTTTTATAAACAGCAGTTAGATCATAGGCCGAAAAAAATATTAAAAGAGTGATTGCAGTTTGTGACTTGAAACCAAGACCTAAAATACTGCCTAGTCCGGCTATAGCCAAAAAGATTAAAATGTCTTGAAACAAAACCAAAGGTTTATTGGTCCAAAGAAAAATTAAAATTACGATTAAAATCAAAGCCAAAAAATCTCCCAGCCATAAGCTTAAAGAGATAAAACCGCCGAAAAAAACCGCTATCAGAAAAAGAGTTTTAAAAATTGCTCCTTTGATTTTTTTAATTTGGACAAAACGGATGACAATTAAAAGGAATAGAGTAGCTAAAAGAAAATTTAAAACAAATTTTGAAAAAGAAATTTCTTGAATCTCAGTTTTTTGAACTTGGTTAAATGAAATTAATTTCGAAGCGGAAAAAATACCAAAAATCAAAATCGAGGAAAAGAGAACGATTCCAAAGAAAATTATTTTAAATATTTGAGATTTTGTCATCGAAATATTTTTAGATTTTCCAATCTCTTTTGAGCTTCAAATTTTTCTCGGTTAGAAATTAGGCTACTTTTAATCCCTTTTTCCATTATCTCCAAGGTTTTGTCGTAGGTTTCTTGATCAACCGGGTAAGGAGTACCGTCTTTGCCGCCAACCGAAAAAGAATAGCGCGCCGGGTCCTCAAATGAAGGCATAGCTCCATAAATTATTTCTGAAACTAAAGACAAAGCTCGTATTGTCTTTGGTCCAACTCCTTTTAAAGACAAAAGTTTTTCAAAATCGTCTGGTTTTTCAGAATGAACAGCAAATATTGTTTTTTCTAACCTTTTTAAATCAAATTTTTCTCTCAAGACGGGATGCCAATAGAATTCAACGTTTTCTAACTCCATTTCGACAAAACCAAGTTTTCCCCTCTTTTTAGCTAAAGAATTGGGTTGTTCAGAAATTTTTTTAATGTCTTTTAAAAAGGTTTTTGGTTCTTGATTAACCAGCTCCAAAGAAACATTTTTATTTTCGTTGCTTTTTTCAGATACCAAATTTAAACAATCAACTCTGGCATCGGAAATAATGCCAGAGTGAGGTTCTTGGACAAAATCTGGCTTGCCTTGGTCTTTTCGAAGATTGGAAGAAAGCCAATGATACCTTCTGGCTTTTTGGGCTTGAATATTCAGTCCTTGTTGAACAACTGCCCAATTACCGCTTTTGTTAAAAATCAAATTGTGTTGATAAAGAGAAAATCCATCCTGAATTAAGCTAGAATCAACCTTGGCCGACATTTTTGAAGCGTAAATTAAATCGGCAGCGAAATCAAAACCACGCGAACGGCTATAAGCCTCAACTTCTTCTGGTGTTTTTCGGGAAACTCTCTTCCCACCACAGACATAAATACCCAAACGGTCTTGCACCTCAAAAAGTCCAGCCTTTAAAGCACCTAGGGTGGTGGTGGTTAAACCGCTTGAATTATAATCAAAGCCTATGACGCAACCTAAAGACTGAAACCAAACTGGATTGGAAAGTCGTTTTAAAAGTTCGTCTGATCCAAACTCCTCAACGATAGCTGAAACAATACCTCGAGAAAGCCTTCTCATTCTTTCAAAAAGCCACCGGGGGCATCTTCCGTAATCTAAGGGAACTGTAGCAATACCGGTTTTCATAATATTTTGATTTCATTTTATTTTTAACAAAAAACTGGCTTTTCAGCCAGTAAGAATTAGAATTTTTAAAATCTAAATGATGATTTCTTCTCTTTCTTTCAAAATCAAGTTTTCCAATTTTTTTATTTTTATCTTAGCCTCGATTGTTTTTAAAATTTTACTATCAGCCTGAGTGGCTGGATGTTTGGGAGTAAAAAGGGTACAACAATCTTCTTGGGGTAAAATAGAAATTTCGTAAGTGCCGATTTTTTTGGCTTGATCGATAATCTCTTTTTTATCAGAACTAATCAACGGTCTAAAAATGGGTATTTTTGCCTCTTGGTTGATAGCGGAAATATTGGATAGTGTTTGAGAGGCGACCTGAGCTAAAGATTCTCCAGTCAAAAGAGCTGAGGCCTTCTCAAGTTTGGCAACTCTTTGACCGATTCTAATCATTGATCGCCGGTAAAATAAAACAAGATATTTTGAAGGAGCTTTGGTTTTAAATTGTCTCTGAATTTTTTGAAAAGGCATCAAAATCAGCTTGCTTTGAAATTGATAATCGTTTAATTTTTTAACAATCTCAAGACATTTTTCAATGCTTTTTTTTGAAGTTAAAGGAAAACTATGAAAATGCAAAAAAACAATTTGACAACCTCTTTTCATCATTAAAAAACTGGCCAGAGACGAATCGATACCTCCAGACAAAAAAGAGACTATCTTACCCGAGACTGAAACCGGTAAACCAGCCAAACCGGGGAAAATTTCAGTAAAGATATAGGTATTTTTTTCTCTAACCTCTAAGAAGATTTCTTTTTGGGGATTATTTAAATCCGCTTTTCCTTGGATAATTTTTCCAATTTCTCTTTCTAATTCTTGGCTGGAAAAATCATGCTTGCCAACTCTTCTTGCTCTAACAGCGAAAGTTTCTTTTTTTGACAAAAAATTCTCAAATTTTTTCTGACAGAATTTTTTAATTTCTTTCAACTCGACAGTTTCCAAACGCCAAACAGGAGAAATTGAAACGATGCCAAAAACTTTCTGTAGTTCTTCAATGGCTTTTCTTTCGGCTAAAACAAAAATTCTGCCTCTCTCTTTTCTTATTTTGAAATTAATTCCGGCTCTTTTTAGAGCCAAGGCAATATTTTCCGTTAATTTGTTTTCAAATCGATTAAAAACGAAGTCGGATTTCAAAAAAATCTCGCCATAGCGAATAAGGAGTTCTTCGGAAAATTTCATAATTTTATCTTGAGACTCGAATTAAACCGCTACAACTTATGATTTCAATTCCTCTTTTTTCCAATTCGTCTAAAAACAAATTCATACCCAAGGAATCAGAGCTGGTGTGACCAGCGATTACAACATTCAAATGAGCAGTTTCTGCCTCTTTTTTATGTTCTTCAGAAATATGCATTCCGACGATTGTGCCGATACCAACCGTCGCCATTTTTTCATATAATTTTGGCGAGCCTTCGGTTCCGCCAGTAATTTCGGTGATAGCAATTTTACCGCATCGATTTTCTGGCCGACCAACAAAAATTTTAGGACCGGATCCAATCTGAATAGCTTCTTTGTATTCCGGAATTTTTTTAAGAGAGGAAATTAAATCTCCCAGCCGCTCCGGATTTTCTTTTTCTATTAGTTTTTTCAAAAACAAAGCGGCTAAGTTATCCAAGGGAGTATGAAGGTTGATTAAATTAATTCCCAAAAGCCTGGCCGCGTCAACTGTTCTTTGGTGATTCAGTCTATTTACTCCTCTAGCCACTTCTGAAATTTTTTCGTTCATTAAGTCTTCGGCAATATTTATGGGTACGCCGTAGAAATTCAAGACATCGCATTGCAAATCCATAACGTCAGCCAAGTGAGCCAATCCTTTACCGATGGGATGATGAGCTAAAACCAAATCGATATTTTCGATTTCTTTAGCTAATAAAATCTCGGCTGGTTCAATATCAATTCCAGCCAAAATTCTTTTTATTTCTCTGTCTTCGGCCACTTGATAGATTCTTGAATCTAAATAAGGATTTTCCAAAGCTTCAAGGTCAAATTCCGTTTTTTCCTTTTCTAAAAGCCTATCATATTTTTCTTTTTTTCTCTGTAGTAATTTTTCTACTCCTTCCTTGCCCCTGAAATCAGATTCAATTCCCATCTTTATGGCTAGATTGAATATTTCTTGAACGTGCATATTGGTTTAAAAATTTTTGATATATTTCATTGATCAACCTTTCTTTTTCTTTCAAATCTAAATTTCCACGGCCAAGCCGAGCTTTTTCTCGTCTGATAAATTTGCGCAAACTTCTGGGTAATTTTTTCTTCATAGATTTTTCTAGCTAAAAACAAAATAAACCAATCTTCAAAAATTAAATAAAGAGGCAGCATATTTAAGGCTTCGCTTGGCTGTCTTTAAATTATAGCTTTTTTTATTATCTTTGTCGAGGCTTTATCCCTTAATGACGCCTATTGGCCGCATCCTGGCAACTTTTTGAGCTAAATTAGCTTGATGAACAGCTTCTATAACTTGAACCACATCTTTGTAGGCGTCAGGTGCTTCTTCGGCAAAACCGGCCCAAGAAGCGGTTCGAGAATAGATTCCCACCTGCGCTAATCTTTGGGCTAATTCTTCACCCCACCATCTTTTCTTGGCCTGAGTTCTACTCATCGCTCGGCCAGCGCCATGACAAGCCGAACCAAAAGCTTCTCTCATTCCAAAATCAGTTCCTCTGAGCACAAAAGAATAAGTACCCATTGTTCCGCCGATAATTACTGGCTGGCCAGATGCTCGATAATCTTCGGGAATTTCTTTTCTATTTGGCCCAAATGCTCTGGTACTTCCTTTACGGTGAACCAAAACTTTTTTGAACTGACCATTAATATTATGTTCTTCCCAACGAGCAGAATTATGGGTCAAATCCCAAAAGGTTTTTAGTTGGACTGTGGGAAAAATTTTCTTGAAACACTCTCTGACTAAATGAGCTATCAGCTGACGATTGGCATAAGAATAATTTAAAGCGCACAAGTTGGCGCCAGCGTATCTTTGGCCTTCAGGAGAATTTAAAGGAGCGCAAACCAATTCCCGGTCCTTGATTTTTATTCCATATTTTCTGGAAGCTTCGGCCAACACTTTTAAATAATCGGTACCGACTTGATGACCCAAAGCCCGAGAACCACAATGGATTGAAATTAAAATTTGATTCAGAAACAAGCCAAATTTTTCAGCAGCTTCTTGGTCAAAAATCTGATCAATGTATTGAATTTCTAAATAATGATTACCGCTGCCCAAGGTTCCGATTTGGCCTTTTTCTCTTTTTTTAGCTATTTCAGAAACATAAGCCGGTTCAGCTCCTTCCAAAAAACCATTGTCTTCTATGTGTCTTAAATCGTCTTCTGTGCCATAGCCTTTCTTTATTACCCACTTGGCTCCTTCTTTTAAAAGATTTTCGGCTTCGTTCGGAGAAAAGGTCATCTTTCCCCGACTACCCAAACCAACCGGAATATTATTAAATAAAGAATCAATTAATTCTCTTATTTTTGTTTTTACCTCTTGAAGAGTTAAATCGGTTTTTAAAGTTCTAACGCCACAGCCTGAATCAAAACCAACTCCACCAACACTAATTACGCCTTCTTCTGAATCCATAGCAGCCACGCCACCAATGCAAAAACCGTAGCCCCAATGAGCATCGGGCATAGCCAAAGAAGCTTTCAAGATGCCAGGAAGAGAGGCAACGTTACTAACCTGTTCCTTTACTTTTTCATCCATTTCTCTAACTAATTTTTCATCACCAAAAATTATTCCCGGCACCCGCATTTCTCCGGTTCTGGAAATTTCCCATTGGTGGTCACTAATTTTTTTTAAAATTTTTAAATCCATAACTCCTAAACATCAACAATGGTTTGAACCATATATTGATTACCTTTTTTTTCAACTTTTAATTGGCTATAGGTGGCGGCTTTAACCTCAATCTTGGTCTGATGCTTTTCGGGATTGATTTCTTCGCCTTTAGCCAAACCAAAAAGTCTAAATCCGGAATCATCTTTTTTTATTTCTTTGACCAAAAAATCAGAAAAAATCAAATTTTTAATTCCGGTCTCGGTCAATAAATTATTCAACCATTCGACAAAAAGTTCTTCCAAATTCTGGGCCTGACACTCAATTTTTACTTCTTTTTTCTTTTCCACTTTTTCCAAATTGACCATCAAATTAAACATTGACTTGGCTCCATTCTCAAAGGCTTCTTCGATTGTCTGACCAAAACCTCTGATGCCAACATCAGCTTTGTGCTCAAATTGTTCATATTTTGGCATGGCGTTCAAAAAAAATAATATCATCGCTATTTAGATTTTAAAAAAGAAAAGGGATCGCTGCAAGATACCCTTTTAAAAAATAAAGAGTCTAATTAAATTATAATTTCTTAGGAAATGTTATTTTTTCGAATTCTTCTTTGACCACCTTCCTATCATCCCAAGAAACCATTCTACTCTTTCCTATTCGTATTGAAGGCTCACTACCCTTGCCAGTAATTAAAACTATGTCGTCTTTTTGGGCCAACAAAAGAGCGGCTTTGATTGCTTCTCTACGATCTAAAATTTTTTTAGCCTTGCCCTTGCTGCCCTTGGCTACTTGCTCCACAATCTCTGTTGGGTCCTCGTCATAGGGATCTTCGTTGGTTATTATTATTTCATCACAATAACCTGCGGCCAACTCTCCCAAAACCGGTCTTTTCCATTTATCTCGGCCGCCGCCACAAGCTCCCAAAACGCAGATTAATTTTTGAGGTTCTAATTTCTCTCTAACGGTTTGGTAAACTTGCTCCAAGGCATTAGGAGTAAAAGCATAATCAACAAAAACTTTAAAAGGCTGAGAAATCACTTCTTCCATCCTCCCCGGAATTCCTCTTATTTGTTCTAAGGCCTTTTTGCAGATTTCCAAATCAACCCATTGAGATTGAGCCACGGCAATAGCGGCCAGGGCGTTGTAAATATTAAAACCGCCCAATAATTTTAAATCAAACTGAATGGCTTTGACCATAAAGCTGACTCCGGTTGGCAAAAATCGACAGTCATGAGCCTCAATAATCTTTAGTATTTTATCCTCTTTTTTAGGAGCTTCCTCTTCGCCTTTGATGGTAAAACCATATTTTCGGTAAGCCGGGATATCAAGAAAATATTTAGCATTTTTATCGTCAAGATTTATAACATGGATTTTAGTCTTTTCAAAAAGTTCCATTTTGGACTGACGGTACTTTTCAAAACCGCCATGAACTTCAATGTGTTCTGGCGCTAGATTGGTAAAAACAGCTAAACTAAAATCAATAAACCGATGACGATATTGCTTGATTCCCTCTGAAGTAACTTCTAAAATAGCGTAGGCGCATCCTGAATCTACTGCTTTTCGTAAAAATCTCTGAATTAAAAATCGTCCGGGCATGGTCATTCTTAAAGCATTGGGCCATTCTCTTTCTCCGATTTTAAATTTTATTGAAGAAAGAGAGGCAATTCTGTAGCCAGCCGTTTCAAGAATTTTGGAAATCATTTCTACCACCGTTGATTTCCCATTGGTACCGGTAACCCCAATGACCGTTATATCTTGAGAAGGGAAACGATAGAAAACTGCGCCCAAAAAAGATAAAATAAAGTGATAGAAAAGAATAAGTTTTTGTGGGGCAAATTTTTTAATTAATTCTTTCATTCTTTTATTTTAACAAAAATATGTTTAAACTCCATTCCAAATTTAAACCGACTGGCGATCAACCTCAAGCTATAGAAAGACTGGTTAATAATTTAAAAAAAGGAGTTAGAAATCAAGTCTTGTTAGGAGTGACCGGAGCAGGTAAAACTTTTGTTGTCTCTAATGTTATTGCCCAGACCCAACGACCAGCCCTAATCATATCTCATAATAAAATTTTAGCTGCCCAGCTCTACCAAGAATTCAAAGAATTTTTCCCCGAAAATGGAGTTCATTATTTTGTTTCCTATTATGATTATTACCAACCAGAAGCCTACATCCCTCAAACCGATACTTATATCGAAAAAGATGCCAAAATTAACGAAGAGATCGACAGGCTCCGCCATGCCGCTGTCCAAGACCTTTTAACCAGAAAAGATATTATTATTGTCGCTTCGGTTTCTTGTATTTATAATATTGGTTCTCCAGAAGATTACCAAAGGGTATCTCTGCAAATAAGATTGGGCCAAAAAATAAAAAGAAAAGATTTAATTTCTCATTTAACGGCTTTGCAATATCAGAGAAACGACCTTGATTTAAAACCAGGAGCTTTTAGGGTGAGGGGAAATATTATTGATATTTGCTTGGTAACTGGAAAAGAAATTTTAAGAATCGAATTTTCCGGCGACCGAATCGAAAAAATCTTAATTTCTCCAGCTTCAATTGGCACTAACCATAAATTACAAATCAAAAATTATAAAATCTATCCAGCGCATTTTTGGGTTACTCCTCAAAAAAAAATAAAAATTGCTACTGAGAATATCCGATTAGAGCTTCAAGAAAGACTAAAAGAATTAAGGAAGCAAAAAAAATTACTGGAAGCTCAAAGATTAGAGCAAAAAACTAATTACGACTTAGAAATGATTGAAGAAACCGGCTATTGCCACGGAATTGAAAATTATTCAAGGCATATGGAATTTAGAAAAGCTGGAGAACCACCCTTTACTCTTTTGGATTATTATCCTACTGATTTTTTGATTTTTGTTGATGAGTCTCATCAAACCCTACCCCAGCTTCACGCTATGGCTAATCAGGACCGAGCCAGAAAAAAAGCTTTAATTGATTATGGATTCCGCCTTCCTTCGGCTATAGACAACCGTCCTCTTTCTTTTAAAGAATTTGAAGAAAAAATAAATCAAGCGGTTTATGTTTCGGCGACGCCAAGCGAAGAAGAAAAAAGAAAAGCTGGTAAAAAATATATTGTCGAACAATTAATAAGACCAACCGGTTTATTAGAACCATCGATTGAAATTAGACCAGCTGAAAATCAGGTCAAGGATTTAATTTTAGAGATTAAAAAAAGAGTAGAGAAAAAACAAAGGGTTTTAGTTCTAACTTTAACCAAAAGATTAGCTGAAGCCCTAACTGATTATTTAAAAGAAGAAAGAATTTCTTGTCAGTGGCTCCATTCAGAAATTAAAACCTTACAAAGACCCCAAATTTTAAAAGGTTTAAGAGAAGGAAAATATGACGTTTTGGTTGGAATAAATTTATTAAGAGAAGGATTAGATTTACCAGAAGTAGTCCTAATTGCTATTTTAGACGCTGATAAAGAAGGTTTTTTGAGATCAGAAACTACCCTTATTCAAACCATGGGTAGAGCAGCCAGACACCTAGAGGGCCATGTGATTTTATACGCTGATAAAATAACCAACTCGATGAAAAAAGCAATGGCTGAGATTAAAAGGAGAAGAAAAATCCAAACCGAATACAATAAAATTCATAAAATTGTCCCAAAACCCATAGTTAAAGAAATAAGAGACTGGCCATTCCTCTTAAAAGAAAAAGAGATTTTGTCTGAATTTTTGATGATAAAAGATAAAAAATTTTTGGAAAAAGAAATGAGAGAAGCGGCCAAGAATTTGGATTTTGAAAGAGCGGCGGGAATAAGAGATTTGATTAAAAAATTAGAAAGTGGTAAAGATAAAATATATGGCAATCACTAAATCGGCTCAAAAAGCCATTCGTCAAAACAAAAAAAGGCAGAATAGAAATCTTCTGGAAAAATTAAAAATAAAAAATACTATCAAAGAGGTGAAAAATTTGGTTTCTCAAAAAAAATTAGCAGAAGCAAAAAACTTTCTGCCCAAGGTTTATAAGGTGTTAGACAAGGCCATCAAAAGCGGAGTAATAAAGAAAAACACCGCCAATAGGACCAAATCAAGAATAACAAATTTGGTTTCCAAGGATTAATTCTTGTTTATATTTCAGCTAAGAGTAAATCTAAGGCCAGCTGCGGATCGATTTTGCCAGTTTTTATTTCGAAATCTATTTGAAAAATCCTTTTGTAGATTTTTTTTAATTCTGTTTCCTCGAACTTTCGGGACAATAAATAGCTTTTCTTTAAAACATAGGGATGAAGTTTAATTAGCCTATAAGGAGAAAAATTACCCTCGGAAGCGTTTTTAATCATCAAAAGATTTCTGAATTGATAATTAATCATTGAAAATAAATAAAGAGGTGAATCGCCCTTTTCTAAATGAGCCCGCAATAATTGAAAGGCTCTTTTTTTGTCTTTGGAAGCGATAGCATCAATTGTTTTAAATATATCTGATTCGATTTTTGACTTGACTAATTTTCCAACGTCTTCTTCTTTTATTGTTTCGCCGATTTTAAAGCTGACTAATTTTTTGATTTCGTTTTCCATCTGCCAGAGGTCGTTGCCGACAAAATTAATTAATTTTAAAATAGCCCTTTCTTCAATTTTGGCATTCAAATTTTTGAATTCTTGTTTGAGCCACAATTTTAATTCCTGGTCTCCCAGGAGTTTAAATTCCTGGAATTTGGAATTATTTTTTAAAAAAGAAAGGAAACGATCCTTTTCTGGAACCTTATTATTTTCGTAAAAAAGAATGATATTATCTGATTTGGCAAAAATTTTTCCTTCTTCTAAAAAATTTTTTTTAAACACATTGTTGGAAAAAACTCCTGATATAATCATCAACTTTTTTTCTTTAAACATTGAGATTTCTCTTATTTCATCTCGAAATTCTTCAAAGTTTAACAATTCACCGTCAAAATACTTTAAACTTAATCCGCTTTTTTGGCTTTTTTTGTAACTTTTGACTATTTCATTAATTTTTTGCCGCGACCTATAACTGTCTTGGCCGTAAAGAAAAATAATCATAATTTTTGGCAATTGGGGCAGTAATGGGCTGATCGACCACCCATTTTTTTTCTTTGAATAATTTCACCACAGCGTTGGCATTTTTGCTTTTCTTTTCGATAAACTTTTCGCCACCTATCAAAGTCACCTCTCGTCCCATCAACTTTTCTAAAGTCAGAAATACTCTCTCCCTGAAACTCTATGCCTTTTTTTAAAACTTTTTTAATTGCTTGATAAATATCTTTTAGTTCTTTTTGGCTCAGGTTTTTTATTTCTTTTTGGGGATTGACTCTTGCCCACCAAAGAGCTTCGTCGGAATAAATATTACCTATGCCAGCTATCACTGTTTGGTCCATTAAAACCTGTTTAATTTTTCCTTTCTTTTTTAGTAGGATTTTTTTGAATTTTCCGAGAGTGAAATCTTTTTTTAATGGCTCAGGGCCTAAGTTTTTAAAATCTTTTGATTTCTTCAGCTCCTCTTTTTGCCAAAGCTCAACCTTGGCAAATTTTCTGACGTCCGACAAAGCAATTTGATTTCCGTCATCTAAGAAGAATATCAAATGCAAAAATTTATTCATCGGATCGTCAGAAAGAGGACCAGGAAAAAGAGACCTCCATCTTTCATTTTCCTTTTGCCATTTGCCTAATAATAAATGACCAGTCAACTTTTGGTGAATTAATAAAATTTTGTCCGAAGATAAATAAAATAATATATTTTTAGCCCGTCTTTTGATGTCTTCAATTTTTTTACCTTTCAGCTCTTTTTTAAACTCTTCAAAATTTTTCGGCTTTTTGATAATTTTTTTAAAATCAGTCCACGCATCAACAAAGGTCCTCTTGAGGACCTTTTGTTTCAAACCTAAAACTATAGTTTCAACTTCCGGCAACTCTGGCATGTTCTAACTATTTAAAACTTTCTTTTATTTTTTCAATAATCTCGCCCGGAGTAAAATGAGCTTTGATTAAGTAATCAATTGCACCTAATTTCAAGCCCTTTTCTACTTCTTCTCTTTGGCCAAGATTAGATAGAATGATAACCGGAATTGAAGCGGTGGCAGCATCTTCTTTTGTCTTTTTTAAAACCTCAAACCCATCAATTCCTGGCAAAATAAGGTCTAATAAGATTAAATCTGGTTTCTCTTCTTTTATTTTTTTAATTCCATCTTCACCATCTACTGCCTCTGAAATATCAAAACCCTCTCCGGTCAGTTTGCGAGCAATCAGTTCTCTTAAAAACTTGTCGTCTTCGATTATTAAAATTTTCTTTATCATAAAGATGTTAGGGATTAATTAAACGATTAACTGTCAGTTTGGTTATATTTTATTTGCCCTAACGACCTTTTACAAAAACCAAACCGACTAAAAACTATCTTTTATTTTCCGATTTGTTTGACTACTTTGTCAAGCACCTCTTGAGGATCAAATTCAGTTTTAATCAACCAATCTTTTACTCCCAAAGCTTTGGCCCGATCAAGCTCAACCGGTTGGCCAGAATTGGAAATAATAACCACTGGAATTTTGCGAAGCTCTTCGTCTTTTGACATTATCTCCAAAACCTCAAAACCTCCCATTTTGGGCATGACAACATCAAGTAAAACCATATCGGGCTTTAATTCTTTTATAAGTTTTAAACCTTCTTCTCCGTTTTTTGCTACCAAAACATCATAACCTTCTTTTTTCAATTTTTTTCGGAGAACGTCGATTACGATTTCTTCGTCCTCGATTAATAAAATTTTTTTCATAAAATTATTTAAAAAGAAGTGTCCAATTTATATTTTAAGCCTTGGCTGATTTTGGGACTTATATATTTATTTTAAAATTTTATTAAAAATTCGCAACTGGGTTCACCTGAACCTATACATTTTTGCTCTTCGACATTTACCTTGGAAATACTCGTCTCTCCACCTCTAACCTTTAGAGCTCCTTTTTTGAAAATCATACCGTCAAAATAACCTTCGATAAATCCCTCTTCAAAAAAACAGAGGTTCCGCTGGATATCAGGAATACTAGCAGTTAAAGCAGAATCTTCAATTTTTAAGACAGCAACTTTTAAATCCAATATAATTTCTGTTTCAACTTTGCCCATTCTTAAAGTTTCCATAATTTTTTTAATTTCTTCTAGGCCCAAAGAAAGCTCTATTTTTTCGGAATTCTCTCCTATTCTTCTACCTAACTTCATTCCCGCCATCCTTAGAGCTGCTTGATAACCAACTGATGCCCACTGAAGAGAAAAAATAACCATTCTCAGCATACGAATATCAACATCGTCTTTTAATTTTTTCCTTAAAACCTTGGTCGGTTTATCGTTGATAATATTTATTAAATCTTCTTCTAACTCTTTAATAACGGCTTCCATGTTATTTAAAAAAGAATTTTTTACTATTTTTTAATTATAACAAAATTAAAAACCTTCAATAAATCTTTTAAATTCTTCTTCAATCGGGATGATAAAGAAAAAAGTGGTGCCCCGGCCTTCTTCTGACTCAAACCAAATTTTTCCGCCATGGGCCTCAACGATATTTTTGGCAATGAAAAGTCCTAGACCCGTTCCTTCGGTTTCTGTCCGAATGGCATTAGCTGCTCTAAAAAATTTGGTGAATACTCTTTTTTGTTGTTCTTTGGGAATTCCTATCCCGCTATCTTTGACTGAAAACTCTATGTTTTTATCAGTTTTTTTCAAGAAAACTTTCACTTTGCCGCCAGCAGGCGTATAACGAATGGCATTATCTATAAGGTTTTGAATGGCTAATTGCATTTTCTCGGAATCAGCCATCACGCCGGGAAGTTTTTCTTTAGGGGCTTCAAATTCAAAAATAATTTTCTTTTTCTTTGATTCTTCTTGATAAGTATTGACTACTGCTTGGGTAAGAGAAGCTAAGTCTAAGAGAACGGGTTTGTAAAGATATCTTCCTTCTTCTATACGGGTGACATTCAAAAGGTCGTTGATTAAATCAATCATTCGTTCGTTTGATTGATAAGTTTTTTCAAGAAAACTTTTCTGCTCTCTGTTTATTTCTCCTAAATCCCCATCTAGAAACATTCTTAATGTCCATTTAACAGCCGAGAGTGGGGTTCTTAATTGGTGAGCTGAAACTGAAACGAATTCGGTCTTTAATCTTTCAACCATTTTTTCTCGGGTTATGTCGTGCAAAATAATAAGCGTTCCTATTTTTTTTTCTTCACTCATCACTGGTAAAGTAGTAACTTCTAGAATTAAGTTTTCTTCTATTGCGAATTCCTTTCTGAAGAGACCTTTAATATTTTCTCCAATAAGAGAAATTAAGGGTTTAAGTTTTGGGAAAAAATTTAACTCCCAGAGGGATTTGCTAAAAACATCTTTCTCTTTAACATTAAAAAAGCTCTCGGCCTGGGGATTAATTAAAGAGAGGTCGTTATCTTCATTGAAAACCAAAATGCCATCAGCAAAATTGGTAATAATAGCCAAGGTTTTGTTTTTTTCTTCTTCAGCTCTCCGATGCGCCTCTTCTACGTCTTCTAGGATATTCATTAGAGCGATCCTTGATTCTTCTAGCTCCTTAGTTTTTTTATTTAAATCGTGAAGTTCGGCTTCTCTTTTTGCTTTTACTTCAGAAAACTCATTTTCTTTTTTAGCGAGTAACCTGCCAATCCGACCTAATTCCGCAACTTCTTTCTCTTTTTTTTCTTTAATGGCAGATAATTCCAAATCCTTTAGTCGGATTTCTTTGGTTAATTTCCTTATTTTTTCTTGTAATTCAATCTCAATTAGTCTTTTTTTTGGCTTTTGTTTTTTTTCTCTTTTTCTAACTGTTTGGTTTCTCATTTTCCCAAAAAATTTATTTTACTTTTACCAAGTTATTCTAAAAACATGCTTTTTCCCTTTTTTATAAAAACACTCTGTCTCTGTAACTCTGAGATTTTCTTCTGGTACAAAGAAAGCAGATAATTGATAAAAATATCCTTCGAGATATCGACAATGATCGGGAAAAGATTCTTCAAAATTTAATTCTAAAATAATGCTCTTTTCTTTTTTGTTAAAACTTACTATTTTTAATTCACCAACTGTATAATATTTTCTCCAGTATTCGCCAATCTTTTTCAAAATTATCAATTTTGAAAAAGAGAACTTCATCATGTCTTGAGAAACAATCGAAGTGCGTGCGGCGAATTTCCCCATTTCTCTAAAGTCATTTTCTTTCCAATTTAAAATTTTTTTTAAAATAACAAAAAATACACCTAGATAATTAAGCGGATAATAGGAAATATCATTTATTTGGTCATAATTTAAAGAGTAGCCAACTTCTGCTATTTTCTCTTCTATTTTTTTTAAACCTTCCTCTCCCTTTCTTCTTAAAACATATTGAGATAATTCTTTTAAGCCAAATCCCGCTATTTCTCCTTTTATTTCTTTTAATCTTGCTAATTCATTTTTTAATTCTGATATTAAATTCATACTCTATTGAGCAAAATTTTTTTGGTGAAAATTATTACCTCCTTCAAGCTTTCCTATTCTTTCTTTCAATCTTTTTATTTCTTCTTTCAGTTCAATCATCCTTATTTCTCGACCAACAGCTAATCGATTAAACCTTTCCAGCTCGGCTACTTTTTCCTGAAGTTCCTCTGTTCTCTCTTCAACTTTTTTTTGCAGTTCTTCCTGAAATTTTTTGCTTTCTCTAATGTCAATTAGAGTAAGAAAAAAACCGATGACATTCCCTTCTTTATCTTTCCTTGATTGAGAATAAACGGCCACTACTATCTTTTCATCTGTTTTGGTTAAAAGAATTGTTTCGTAATTAGAAATTTTTCCTTTTTTAAGGGTTTGATTAATTATTTCGCGGGTGTCTTTTTTTGAAAAAATAATGTCAAAAGGCTTTCCGACTATTTCCAAAAGAGACCAAGAAGAAAAAGTTTCAAAAGATTGATTAGCGTCAAGAATAAAACCCAAGGGATTAATATAACAAAGGGGTAAGGGTAAAAACTGCCAAAGACTTTTGGTGTAATCAGATAAGGTTTCCAAGTCTTCTGAAAGAATTTCTAATTGTTTGTCTATCCGGTTTTTTTTCATTTTTTATTTAGACTCCCAAGTTACTTTAAAAACGTGTGTATTGTTTCCTTTTTTCAAACCACATTCAATTTCTTGAGATTGCGGATGGTGAAACATAAAAGAACCGATTGTTTCTAGTACGCCTTCAAAATAACAGCACCAAACTTGATGACCAGGAAAGTCTTTAATAATCATTAAAAGATATCTTTTTTCTTCATTGTAATCGCTAAAGCCTAAAGAGCCGGCGGTAAAGTACTTTTTCCAGTAAAAAGGAGATTCTTTTAAGCATCTTCTAGCTGAAATAAAGTATCTCATCATCATTCGAGTAATTGAAGAAATTTTTATAGCGTTAGCTCCCATTTCTTTAATCGTCTTATCGTCCCAATTAAAAATTCTTTTTACTAAAAACAGAAAAATAATATAATAACTCAGAGGATACCATTTAAAATTTGCGATTTCCTGGTATTTAATAAGACAGACTTTTTCAAAAAACTCTTCTATTTTTTCTAAACCCTCTTTGCCTTCTTTTTTTAAAATAAAATTTATATCTTCAGTAAAGGCGGCTCCAATAACGTCTCCGGGCAAAGACTTAATTTTTTTAATCTCTTTTAAATCGTCTTCGCTTAAATTTTCTTTTATTTGTGTTTTTTCCATATTTTTATTAATAGTTTTTTACCTTAATAAAAAGAGATTATTCCCATTCTATTAAAAATTCATGGAAAGAATCTCCTTTATGGACGCATTTTGTTTCTTTAATGGTGATTTTTTTACTTTGAATAACGTATTGGGCAATTCTTAAAAAGTAGCCTCGAAAAAAAGTACATAAAAGTGGATGAAATTTATAGCCTTTAAACCTAATAAAAGAATATTTTTTATCTTCGTCATATTCTTGAGAATCCAGCTCGCCAAAGTCATAGTGCTTGCGCCAGTATTTCGGTGCCTCTTGGAAGCATTTTTTCGGCGAGATGAAATAACTCATCAACAATTTGACGACAAAAGAATATTTGGGAGCTAAATTTCCCATTTCAAAAATATCGGCCTCGGTCCAATTGAAAATTCTCTTGGCCGTGATAATAGCCAAAACACTTAAGGCTTCGGGATACCAAGCAAGGGTTTTTACTTCGTTAAACCTCAAAGGATAACCCAGCTCCGCCAGCTCATTTTCTAACAACTCTATTCCTTTTTCACCTTCTTTTTCCTTAATAAAAGCGGCGTGAGTATAAAAAACTGCCCCTCTGACATTGCCCTTAATCTTCATTATCCTATCAGCTTCTTTTTTAGCTACCTCGTTCATGGCTTTATTAATTTATTTTAACTCAAAAGGTAAAAAGATTAAAACGGAAAACAAAGATTAGAAGATTTGGGACCGGAGTCTAAATTTTGATCTATCTCTGGCAGTCTTTTGATTAAACTATGGAACTCAAAATCCTCTAAAACCTTGGTCGCTTTTTCTTTATCGTATTCCTTCCAGCGGCATTTTTCTTGGTTAAAATCAAGTGGAATATTTTTTTCTATCTCAGTCAAGGTTTTAAAAAAGAAAGCTTTTTCTTTTTCTTTTGAAAGGAGGATTTTTAATTTCGGGGATAATTCTTTGGCTTTTTTTGATTGTTGCTCTATCTCCTTGAAAAGATTTTCTAAATTCTCAAATTTTTTCAACAAATCAATGGTTGTTTTTTCGCCAATACCCACAATACCGGAAAGATTATCAGAAGAATCACCTTTTAAAGCTTTAAAATCAGAAATTTGTTCTGGTTTTAAACCAGAGTATTTTTCTTTTACTTTTTCTTCGTCATATAAAACAGTATCTTTGACGCCCTTTCTTAAAAGAAAAACTTTGGTTTGAGAATCAACCAATTGCAAAAGATCGAGGTCTCCTGATATGATTATGGCTTCTGTCTCGACAAATTCTTTTTTCTCTTTGGCTAAATAAGCAATGGTGCCGATAAGGTCATCTGCTTCAAAGCCTTCTTTTTCAAAAATCGGCACATTAAAAACTTTTAAAACATCTTTTATTTTTGGAATTTGTTCTTTTAAATCTGGTGGAGTTGGCGGCCTTTTGGCTTTATAATCTTTAAATTCTTTGTGCCGAAAAGTTGGCGCTGGAAAATCAAAGCAAGCTACAATATATTCTGGTCGAAACTCTTTTATCACCTTAAAAAAAACCAGCAAAAACCCATAAAGAGCATTTACCACTTCTCCTTTTTTGGTAGTCAAAGAAGGAAGAGCATGGTAAGCCCGATGCAAAACAGAGTTAGAATCGATAATAATTAATTTCTTTTTTTGGTTTATCATTTGCTAAATTTAATTAAAACTTTTCGCTTTTTTTTGTTTAAAAAACCAAAAAAGATCCAAATGATATTCTGGGGTAAAATTTTTTTTATCCGCTCAGCCCATTCGACAGCCACAATATTTTGTGGTTCAGAAATAATCTTTTTAAAATCTAATTCCAAAATTTCTTTGGGTTTTTGAATCCGATAGCAATCAAAATGATAAAAATTTTTAAAATCTTTATTTCTGATTTTGAATTTTTTAAAAATTAAAAAAGTGGGGCTTAATATCTTCTTTCTTACTTTTAATCCCTTGGCAAATCCTTTTAAAAAAGTGGTTTTTCCTCCTCCCAAATCTCCTTTTAAAGCCAGAACTTGAGCGCCTTTTTTTGGTTTTGATTTTAAAATTTTTTCGGCCAATAGCTGTCCTATTTTTTTTGTCTCGCCCGGACTGTTGGTAAAATATTTATTTTTAATTGACATTTAAAAAGAAATAGATTAGTTTAAAAAAAGAATAAGATTTAAAAAGCATAATGATTTCTTTTTTTATTCTAAAGGAAATAAAGAGAAATGTAAATTTTATTTAGCAGTTTATGGCAGAGCCACTTTCCGGACAAGTGAAAATTTCTTCCCAGAAAACCTTGGTTGCTAAAGAGGAAATAAAAAATATTTTAGATTTCAAAAAAGAAGTTGAAGAATCGTTATCAAAAGAAACTACCGATATTATCGAAACTCTCTTGGCCGGTTCTTTTTATCTTGAAGTTTCGGATATTCATCTAGAGCCAAAAAAAGAAAACCTTAAATTAAGAATTAGAATCGACGGCGTCCTGCATGATGTTTTGAACTTTGATTTAAAAACGTATCAACTTTTGCTCTCGAGAATTAAACTTCTCTCTAGGCTGAAATTAAATATAAACGACCGACCTCAAGATGGTCGTTTTTCTATTTTAATAGAAGATTTTTCTGTCGAGGTCAGAACTTCTTCTCTGCCTTCTGAATACGGCGAATCGCTGGTTTTAAGGGTTTTGAACCCAAAATGGGTAGTGGGGATGGAAGCTTTGGGATTGAGAAAGGATTTATTGGAAATTTTCAATGAACAGATTAAGAAACCAAATGGAATGATTATTTGCACTGGCCCAACCGGTTCCGGAAAAACAACAACCCTATATGCTTTTTTGTTAAAGATTATTAATCCAGAGATTAAAATTATCACCATTGAAGACCCAATTGAATATCACTTGAAAGGAGTTTCTCAAAGTCAGGTTGATGAATACAAAGGTTATACTTTTGCTACCGGTCTGCGCGCTATTGTCCGACAAGACCCAGATGTAATTTTGGTTGGAGAAATCAGAGATTTGGAAACAGCTCAGATTTCTATTCAAGCCGCTTTAACCGGCCATTTGGTTTTATCTACTGTGCATACCAATGACGCTTCGGGCGCTATCGCCCGTCTTCAGGCTTTAGGAGAAAAACCAGCCAATGTTTCTCCCGCTTTGAATATCGTCATCGGTCAAAGATTGGTCAGAAAAGTCTGTCCAAAATGCGTGGAATTCAAAGAAATTCCCGAAGAACTTTTGGAAAGATTTAAAAAATCTCTCAGCAATCTTCCTCCAGAAATAAAAATTCCCGAATTAAAACCCGGGATTAAAATACCTTATGCTAAAGGCTGCAAAGATTGCAGTTTTACTGGCTATAAAGGTAGGTTAGGCATTTTTGAAGCTTTTGAAGTCGATGACGAGATAGAAAGATTTATTTTGAAAAACCCCTCTATCGTTGATTTAAAAGAGCTGGCTGTTAAAAAAGGAATGGTTTTAATGTATTTGGATGGCTTTATTAAAGTATTAAACGGAATTACCACTTTAGCCGAAATAGAAAGAGTGACTGGAGAATAAAAATAGTTAGCCCGGAGCCGGGGGCACCACAAAGCTTAGAACTTATGCTTAGAATTTTTCCGAGGATTAATCTCGCCTAAGCCAGATTGTCCGA
>Ga0172362_10000636_pt1 | contig 29024 bp, 27 predicted proteins | sample LakKivs1_kivu2a2_FD_114534 | JGI IMG/M metagenome (GOLD analysis project Ga0172362, IMG submission 114534) | Sediment microbial communities from Lake Kivu, Rwanda - Sediment s1_kivu2a2 | ecosystem: Environmental > Aquatic > Freshwater > Lake > Sediment | place: Rwanda: Western Province, Lake... | reverse complement strand
TGAACCTCGATTGCTTCATCTCAACCTCCTGGCTCGTCAGGAGGTGTCACTCTAACAAGTGTGGCTCAAACGGGGAAGCTTACGCCTGCTCTTGCAGCAGCGTTAGGCCCGGCACGGCAGACTCGCGGCCGCCGGCCTGCCCGCGGCAGACTCTGGCATTCTCCTTGCTTCCTCTATCAGTGCACCAGGGATAAGGTGCAGAAGCGGAGAAAGGAGACAGCCAAATGGCAAACCTTCCGGAGAAGAGAAGGGAAAGGTATCTCAGCCCGCTGGACTGGGCCAGCTACACGATGAACCACATGCTCGAGGACTTCCTGCCGGGCATGGCGACCGGGTTCGACTGGGCCCCGGCCATAGACGTGGTCGAAACCAAGGACACCATCGAGATCCGGGGCGAGCTGCCGGGCCTGAGTCGTGACGACATAGACATCCAGGTCGCCAACGGCATCCTCACCATAAAGGGCGAGAAGAAGGAAGTCGTCGAGGAGAAGGAGAAGCGCTTCCATCACCGCGAGATGCGCTATGGGACATTCGTGCGTTCCGTGGCTCTCCCGGTCGACGTGAAGGCCGACGAGGCGAAGGCCTCGTTCAAGGATGGCGTTCTGACGATCACCCTCCCCAAGGAGGAGAAGGCCATCCACAAGAAGATCCAGATCCAGGGCTGATACCGGTACGATCCCCGCGGAAGGGCCGGCCTCCGGGCCGGCCCGCTGCATTGTCCGAGGGCTGGAGGCTGCAGGCTGAAGGCCGTAGGCCGCGGCAAGTCCGAAGTTCCATGTCTGAAGGCAGGCCGAGGAGAGGAAGGGCTCCGTCCTGCTCCCCTGGACCTCAGACTTCGGACTTCAGACCTCGGACTTCAGACATTGGACTCCAGTCCCCAGTCTTCTCATGGGCCTGTGGCCCCCGTATCGCATATTCCCCTGACGCGGAGGGAGGCTGTGATGACCATCGCGGAGCTTGCGAAGAAGGCCAGGAGCGTTCGCCGATTCGACACTTCGAGGGAAGTCTCGCGCGAGCTCCTGCTCGGGCTCGTGGACGCGGCGAGGCTGGCTCCCTGCGGGGCCAATCTCCAGGAGCTCCGCTACTCGGTCATCGACGACGAGGGCAGACGCGATGCTCTGTTCCCTCTGCTTCGCTGGGCCGCATACCTGAGGGACTGGGAGGGGCCCGCCCCGGCAGAGCGCCCTGCATCGTACATAGTGATCCACTCCCCTGCGTCGGAGAGGCCGTTCACGAGGATCGACGCCGGGATTGCCGCAGGATACGCAAGTCTCGCGGCCAGGGAATCGGGCCTGGGATGCTGCATCATCCTGAGCTTCGATCGGGAGGCGGCCTCGGCCGTGATCGGATCTCCGCCGGAGACCCCTCCTCTCCTCGTGCTGGCACTGGGATATCCGGGCGAGGAAGTAGTTCTCGAGACCCTCGAACCCGGGGGGAGCGTCGAATACTGGCGCGACCCGGAAGGCCGTCATCATGTTCCCAAGCGTCGGCTGCAGAGCGTGCTGATCAGGGCTGACGAGTCTCCGGGAGCCGGGAAGGGTACCCCGCCGGACGGTGCCTGATCCGCGGAGCGGCTGGCAGCGACGCACCGCCCTATCCTGATTGGAGCCCAGGATGCAGACCTCTGAGATGATGAGCGAACGCCGTCGCAGGCTTCTCGAGATGCTTCCCACCGCTTCGATCGCCGTTGTCCCGCCGGCAAGCGCGAAGCGCTCGAGCGCTGATGCCTCGCACAGATACTCGCCAAGCCGCAATCTATTCTATCTCACTGGCATGCGTCAGGAGAACACCTGGCTGATCATGTACCGGGACCCTTCCGGCGGGACGGGGGAGATTCTCTTCATCGACCCGTTCGATCCCGAGTACGAGAAGTGGTTCGGTCGCCGTCTCACGCGCGAGGAAGCCTCTGCGATCTCGGGCGTGGGCGATGTCAGGACCGACGAGGGCATCCGTGGGGCTATCGAGAGGCTCGTGGCAAGGCAGTTCATCAGGACCGTGCATGTCGACTATCCCCTTGCAGGCCTTGGGAATCGTCCGGGCTCCAGGCAGCTGTTCGCCCTCGAAGCGAGGGATGCCATGCCTCACCTGGAGCACAGGCGGCTTTCCGGACTCATCCACAGGATGAGGATGGTCAAGGACGAATACGAGATAGCGGCCATCAGGCACTCGGTAGCCCTGACCGGCGAGGCCTTCCGGGCGGCCCTCTCGGCCCTTCGTCCCGGCGCGAGGGAGTACGAGATCGAGGCGGAGATCGTGCGCAGCTACATGCGCGCCGGAGGCTCCGAGGCCTTCCCCTCCATTCTGGCAGGCGGTCCGAGGGCGACCTGTCTCCACTACGTCGAGAACGAGCAGGTCCTGGAGGACGGTTGGCTCCTGCTCATGGACTTCGGCGCCGAGAGCGACCTGTACAACGCCGACATCACGAGGACGGTGCCCGTGGGCGGCAGGTTCACGGAGAGGCAGAGGAAGCTCGTCGAACTGGTGCTGGAAGTCCAGGCCGAGGCGGTCCGGCTTCTGAAGCCCGGCCTCCTGCTCTCAGACTGGAACAAGGCCTTCAACGAGTTCCATGCGCGCCGGCTCGTCGAGGAGGGCGTCATCGCCGAGCCCCTCCAGCTGGAGTCCGTCTACTACCACCGTGTGGGTCATCACCTCGGCCTGGACACCCATGACGAAGCCGTGCTGGACACCCCGGTCGGCCCCGGGATGGTGGTGACCGTCGAACCCGGGCTCTACATGGCGGCCGAGGGAGTCGGGATACGCATCGAGGACGACGTGCTCGTGGGCGAGGACGGCAACACCATTCTTTCCTCCGAGATACCCAGAACTCCCGACGAGATAGAAGCCCTGATGCGGCCCTGAATGGCCTCCTCCGACGCGGAACTGCTGGATCTGGCATGGTCGGAAGCTGCTCTTGCCTCGTCCGAAGGCGAGGTTCCCGTCGGTGCGGTCCTCCTGACGGCCTCGGGGAGACTGCTGAGGAACCACAACAGGACTTGCCGCCTGGGCGTGCCTTGGGCCCACGCCGAGCATCTGGTGATCGCCTCGGCATGTACGGAGACAGGAGACTGGAGGCTGGAAGGCTCGGTACTCGTCTCGACGCTGGAGCCCTGCCTGATGTGCGCCGGCCTCGCCATCCTGGCCCGCGTGGGGCGAATTGCATACGGCGCCGGTGACATCCGCTTCGGGGCCCTCGGGTCCGTGACCGACATCCGTGCGATGAAGGGCCTCAACCACTATCCGGAGATCGCCGGCCCCCTCGATCCCGAACGTTGCGGCGGGCTGATCAGGGACTTCTTCAGGGATGTGAGAAGGGAAGGCTGTAGGCTGTAGGCTGTAGGCTGTAGGGACTAGGCGGCAGGCTGTTCGATTGCAGCGGCTTCAGACTTCGGACTTCGGACAATGGACTGGAGAGTGGGGACTCGCTGCAGGACAAAGCCCGCCCCGGACTACAGCCCCTTCAGCCTACAGCCTATAGGAACAGACTGCTCAGGCTCTGGCCCGTGTGGATCCTCTCCATCGCTGCCGCAAAGACCGGGGCGACCGAGACGCTCTCGATCTTGTCCACTGGTGCGCCGGCGACCTTCTCCGCGGCCTCGGCGTCGAACTCGATCGTATCGGTTATGTAGAGCCTCGTCAGAGGGCTCTCCTCGATCAGCTTGACCGCCTGCCCCGACAGCACCCCGTGCGTCACGAAGGCATAGATCTCCTTCGCCCCCCGCGCCGCGGCCGTCCGGGCGGAAAGAACCAGGCTCTTGCCGGACAGTATCTCGTCGTCGCACATGACGACTGTCCGGTCTGACAGGTCGTCGACGCCCTCGACAGTTCGCACGTGGGGATTCTCGTTGTCGTCGAGGCGCATCTTCTTCACGTATCCGGTGACCACGTCGGGAGTGCCGCCCGCCTCCTTGATCGAGCGCGCCGTGTGGACCGCCAGGGCGTCGTTCTCCAGTATGCTCCCCGAGTCCGGCGCCACGAAGGCCAGCTTCTCCCTCTGCAGTTCCAGGATCTTCGCCATGAAGGGGCCGCGGGCATAGAGCTGATCGACAGGGATGTTGCTGAATCCCTGGCTCTGTGGGCAGTGAAGGGTCATGGTCAGCACCCTGTGGGCGCGCACCGACTCCAGCATGTCGAAGACCATCTTGGCGGTTATGGCTATCCTCGGCTTGTCCTTCTTGTCGCTCCGGGCGTAGGGGAAGTACGGGGTCACCGCGGTTATGCGGCCCGCGCTGTCCTTGATCGCGTAGATCATCTGCAGCAACTCGAGGACATCGCCCGAGACGGTACGGTAGGCGTCCAGCTTGTCCTGGAAGATGCTCCGCTCACCCGACTGGATGACGAACACATCCTTCTCGCGTACGGTCCTGCCCACGAAGTTCACCATGAGGTTCCCGTTCGAGAACTGTATGAACTCGAGTGGTTCGGGCTCGACGCCGAGGATCTCGCAGATCCTCCTGCCGAGCGTGCCGCACGAGCGGCCGTGGCAGATGGCTATGCTCCCGTACATCAGCCCCTCCCGGATCGGTCGAAAGAAGACAGCCAGATGTGCGCTCCAATATCGCACGATGCCGCCAAAGGCGGAAGTGGGACTTTCGCTTGACTTATCGGCAGGGGTTGTGTTGATTCGACAGGCTGGTCGGAGTCCCGTGCTGGCCCCGGGTTTGCGCCGGACCGGGACGGTCTTTTCGGAGAACCCGAGATGGAGACTTCCCCTATGGAAACAAGGAAGATCCGAGTGCTGATCGCCAAGCCGGGCCTCGACGGCCATGACAGAGGGGCAAAGTACATCGCCCGCGCACTGCGCGACGCAGGCATGGAGGTCATCTACACCGGAATACGGCAAAGCCCCGAGGCCATAGCGAATGCGGCCATTCAGGAGGATGTGGACTTCGTCGGCCTGTCGCTCCTCTCCGGCGCGCACAATCACCTCTTCCCCGAGGTCGCGAGGCAGCTTGCCGCCAGGAACGCCACCGGCATAGTCCTCTTCGGCGGCGGAGTGATCCCGGAGGAGGACATCCCAGGCCTCGAGGAGGCTGGATTCAAGGCCATCTTCACTCCTGGCACACCGGCCTCAGTGGTCATCGAGTTCGTCAGGGATCAGTTCGCGGCAGGCGACCGGGATCCGAACCAGCCCTGACGCGCTGATGGGAAACCCGGACCGGGAGACTGGAAGGCTTGCCGCCCTCGTCCGCGGGGGCGATTCGGGAGCGGTGGCGAGAGCTCTGTCAGTAGTGGAGGACGAGGGCCCGGGAGCATCCGGACTGCTTCACGAGCTGTACGATGCTGCGCGCGCCTGGAAGACCGTGGGGGTCACCGGGCCTCCCGGGGCCGGCAAGAGCACCCTGGTCGACCGCCTCATCGGTCACTGGCGCTCCGAGGGCAGGAGAGTCGGGGTGCTCGCGGTGGATCCCACCTCGCCGTTTTCGGGAGGCGCCCTCCTCGGGGACAGGCTGAGGATGCAGGACCACGCGTGCGATCCCGGCGTCTTCATACGCAGCATGGGGAGCAGGGGGCATGTCGGGGGGCTCTCGGGGGCCACTTCGGCGGCGGCGCAGGTGCTCGGTGCGGCCGGCTTCGACCCCGTCGTGGTGGAGACCGTCGGGGTAGGCCAGGGCGAGGTCGAGGTCGCAGGACTGGCTGACGTGACGCTCCTCGTCCTGGTCCCGGGACTCGGGGATGACGTCCAGGTGATGAAGGCCGGCATCATGGAGATCGGTGACGTGATAGCGCTGAACAAGTCCGACGGGCCCGGGATCGATCAGCTGGAGAACGCCGTCCGTGCGAGCATCGACCTGCTTCCTCCCGGCGCCCCGAGGCCGGCCGTCTGCAGGTGCTCGGCGGAGACCGGTGAGGGCCTCGATTGCCTATTTTCGGAGATAGGGTCCCTGCTGTGCAGCTCGTCGAGCAGCGCGGAGGCGAGGCGCGAGCGGGCCAGGGAGGATGTACTCCGCGTTGTTGAGAGCAGGGGCGTCGACATCGGGCGGAGGCTGCTCGAGAGGGTCTATGGAAGCGAGAAGGCGGTCGACATGGTCCTGGCCGGCGAGACTTCGCCCTGGAGGATAGGCGAGGAACTCGCCCTGCTGGCCTCGAAGGCCCTGGAGTGACGCAATGATTGAGAAGATCGATCACATAGGGATAGTTGTCGAGAATCTGCAGGAGGCCTCGGTATTCTATCGGGACAAGCTGGGTCTCGAGTACCTGGGGACTGAGGATGTTCCGTCGCAGAAGGTGAAAGTCGCGATGTTCAGGGTCGGGCAGTCGCGCATCGAGCTGCTGGAGCCGACCTCCCCCGACAGTCCCGTGGCGGCCTTTCTGGAGAAGAGGGGTCCCGGGATCCACCACATCGCCTATTCGGTTGCGGATGCGACAGGTGCTGTGGAGAGGCTCTCATCGAAGGGCGTCGAGATGATCGACCGGGTTCCCCGGCCCGGGGCCGGGGGAAGCCGCATCGCCTTCATTCACCCCAGGTCGAGCGGCAAGGTCCTCACGGAGATCTGCGAATATGCCCCGAGCGAAAGGGAAGGCTGCCTATGAACCCCCCCGACAAGGTCGAGAGGCTGCGGCGACTCACGGAGAAGGCCAGGGAAGGCGGCGGCCTCGAAAGGATAGACAGGCAGCACTCGCTCGGGAAGATGACGGCCAGGGAGCGCGTCGAACTCCTGCTCGACGAGGGCAGCTTCGAGGAGTTCGACATGTTCGTGACGCATCGCTGCACGAGGTTCGGGCTCGAGGGGAAGAAGATCCCGGGCGACGGAGTCGTGACGGGCTACGGGACGATAGACGGGCGGCTGGTCTACGTCTTCTCGCACGACTTCACGGTGTTCGGAGGAAGCCTGTCCGAGACCTTCGCCGAGAAGGTCATCAAGATCATGGACATGGCCGCGGCCAACGGAGCCCCCGTCATCGGACTGAACGACTCGGGCGGCGCCCGGATACAGGAGGGGATCGAGAGCCTCGCGGGCTACGGCGAGATCTTCTACAGGAATGTGATCTACTCGGGCGTGGTTCCGCAGATCTCGGTGATCCTGGGGCCGTGCGCCGGGGGTGCCGTCTACAGCCCGGCCATCACCGATTTCACGATCATGGTGGAAGGTACGAGCTACATGTTCGTGACAGGACCGAAGGTCGTGAAGGCGGTCACGGGCGAGGAAGTGACCGTGGACCAGCTCGGAGGTCCTCACATCCATGCAACGCGCAGCGGAGTGGCAAGCATCATCTGCAGGAACGAGCAGGACGCGATGATGCTCGTCCGCAAGCTGGTGAGCTACATTCCGCAGAACAACATGGAGGACCCTGTCGGGATCCCTGTCACGGATCCCGCGGACAGGGCCGAGGAGTGGCTCGACAGCTACATCCCGGAGAATCCCAACAAGCCCTACGAGATGCGCAGGATCATCGAAGCCCTGGCGGACGGGGGGGAGTTCCTGGAGATCCAGCGCATGTTCTCCCCGAACATCATCATCGGCTTCGCCCGGATGAACGGAAAGCCCGTCGGCGTGGTGGCCAACCAGCCTTCCTACCTGGCCGGGGTCCTCGACAACGAGTCGTCGATCAAGGGTGCGAGGTTCGTGAGGTTCTGCGATGCCTTCAACATCCCTCTCGTCACGCTGGTGGACGTCCCCGGCTTCATGCCGGGCACGAGGCAGGAGTACGCAGGCATAATCCGAAACGGGGCCAAGCTGCTCTATGCCTTCGCCGAGGCAACCGTGCCGAAGGTCACCGTGATCATCCGGAAGGCGTACGGGGGAGCCTACGACGTCATGAGCTCGAAGCACCTTCGCTCCGATGTGAACTATGCGTGGCCCAGCGCGGAGATTGCGGTCATGGGGCCGGAAGGAGCCGTCGAGATCATTTTCGGTCGCGAGCTCGAGCAGGCCGCAGACCACGGAAAGCGCAAGGCGGAGCTCGTCGAGGACTACAAAGAGCACTTCGCGAACCCGTACAGCGCCGCCGAGCGGGGCTATGTCGACGATGTGATAGTCCCTTCGACCACCCGCTTCCGCGTGATCCGCGCTCTCGAGATGCTGTCAGGAAAGAGGCAGACACTGCCCTCCCGCAAGCACGGGAACATCCCGCTGTGAGCGCGGCTCTTCTGCTTGTCCCGGTCCAGGGCTCCGCTGCGCCGGCGGCTGCCCCGCCCGGCCTCGGTCTCCTCGGGATGGCGGTCCTGGTGGTCATCCTGGTCGGCCTTGCCCTGGCTCTGCCGAGATATCGCCGCACCTCGCGGGGGGTCCTTCCCGAGTCGGAGGGATCCGCATCCTGGCCGACCGAAGAGGAGGTCCTCGCTGCAGTCTGTGCGATCCACTCCGCCTTTGCGCATCTCGAGCAGATGGAGCATATCCAGATGACCATGCGGATGTACGAGAAGCCGTACAGGCCCTGGAGGCTCACGGGCCGCGCCGAGTTCCTGATCGGCAGGCACTCCGTGCAGAATCGAACCAGGAACAGGAGCAGGTAGCGATGCCTGACTACAAGGTGACAGTCAACGGGAAGCCATACGATGTGAACATCGGCCGCATCTCGGACGAGCATGTGGAGGTCACGGTCAACGGCAGGAGCTTCACGGTGGAGATCGAGAGCCCGCAGAGGGCTGTCTCCAAGACGCCCCGCATAGAGAACAGGCCGCATGTGGTCAGTGCTGCCGAGAGCCCCGACAAGACCTCGCCGCCGGACAAGGTCGCCAGCATGGGCAAGGGCGACATCCTTGCACCGCTGCCGGGCCTGATGCTGAAGGTACTGGTCAAGAAGGGCGATACTGTCTCGCGCGGGCAGACGGTGGCAGTCATGGAGGCCATGAAGATGGAGAACGAGATAGAGGCACCGGTCTCCGGCATCGTGTCGGAGGTTGCCGTCAGCCCTGGTGAGAACGTGCTGGAGAACACGCTCATCATGAAGATCGGCGGCTGATGCCCGGCCTCCGCATCAGGGGCTACGACTTCCTCGTCACCGGTGGGGCCGGCTTCATCGGCTCCCATCTCTGCGAGAGGCTGCTGGGTGACGGCAGGAGCGTACTGGTGGTCGACGATCTGTCGACGGGCAATCTCGCCAACCTGGAGAAGTGCGTTCAGAACCCTGACTTCAGCTACACAATCGGGTCCGTGTGCGACGAGTCCCTCGTCTCGGAGGCGGTCGACCTCTGCGGGACCGTGATCCACCTGGCCGCCGCAGTCGGTGTGGAGACCATCATCAGGCGGCCCGTCGAGACCATCGAGGTGAACGTCCGTGGAACCGAGAACGTGCTGAGGGCCTCCAGCAAGAAGCTGCGGCGGGTCTTCATCGCCTCGACATCCGAGGTCTATGGCAAGGGGGAGTCCGTGCCGTTCGTGGAGGACGGCGACATAGTACTGGGCGCAACGAGCAGGAGCCGTTGGAGCTACGCCTGCTCCAAGGCCATCGATGAGTTCCTCGCGCTGGCCTACTGGAAGGACCGGGAGCTGCCCGTGACCATCGGCAGGCTGTTCAACACGGTCGGCCCGCGCCAGTCCGGCGCCTACGGGATGGTCCTTCCCAGGCTTGTCTCGCAGGCCCTCTCCGGGAAGCCGATGACGGTGTACGGAAGCGGTTCCCAGAGCAGGTGCTTCAGCCTTGTCGACGAGGTCGTCTCCTGCATGCTGGCCCTCATCGGCAGCGCCGACTCGACTGGTCTGGCGGTCAACATAGGCTCGACCGAGGAGATAACCATCCTCGACCTTGCCAGGAAGGTCAGGGAACGCACGGGATCGAGCTCCGAGATAGTGCTGATCCCTTATGACGAGGCCTATCCCAAGGACTTCGAGGACATGCAGAGGCGCATACCCGACGTGTCGAGGCTGCTCGAGCTGATCGGATTCGCCCCCCGGGCCGGGATCGACGAGATCCTCGACCGGATCCTCGCCTCGACCCCGCCGGAGGCATGAGGGTCTCTCCGGGGGCTCCGGGCCCTTCGCAGCTCGCGAGGCTCGCGATGGATCTGCGGAAGCCAGAGGGAGTGAGAGAGCACTCCGCCTTCCTGGTGGAGGGGAGGCGCTTCGTCAGGGACGTGCTGGCGCGGGCTCCCGGATCGATCATCGGCCTCCTTGCGTCGGAATCGGCATCCCGGGAAGGCCTCCCTGATTCGCCGCTTCCCTTCTCCATCGTGCCCGACCGGTTGCTCGGGCGCATCTCCGATACCGTGACATCGCAGGGCATCCTGGCGGTCTGCCGTCTACCGGATGACAGGTGGAGGGAGTTCGAGGCTCCCGAGGGGAGATGTCTCGTGCCTGTTCTCGACGGCGCGGCCGATCCGGGGAATGCAGGAACACTCATCCGCACTGCTGCGGCCTTCGGGTGCCCGGCGGTCTTCCTCACGCCAGGGAGTTGCGAGGCTTTCTCTCCGAAGGTCACCCGGGCATCGGCCGGCGCGAACGCCTTCATCCCGATACACCAGAGGGCGGAGCCGGGAGAGCTCGCGGGGCTCCTGCGGAGCCAGGGATTCCGGATCCTCGCTGCCGAGGCGGGCGGGGGCGCCCTGGCGGCTCTTCCTGCAGCGCCCCGCGTGGCCCTCGTGATAGGATCGGAGTCCTTCGGCATCTCTCCACTGATGCTGGCGCTGTGCGACGGGACGGTCTCGATACCGATGCCGGGCGGCATGGAGTCCCTCAACGCCGCGGTGGCTGGATCGATTCTCATGTACTGCGTGAAGGAGTCCATGGTCCGGGGATAGGGGACCGGGCGGCCGCCCCGAAGGGCGGCGCTCTCCAGCGTCTTCGCGCCTTTGACATCATCCGTCCGGGAACAGATTGTTGACTCATCGCGTTCTATCTTCGTTCCCCCCCATCCCTAGGAAAGGGGCCCTGGCATGTACGATGCATCGAGAGTGCTTGTTCTGCTCCTGGCTCTTGCGGGCTTCGCGACGGCCGGCGAGATCACGGTCGACTTCGACATGCCCGGAAGCGGCTATCAGATGACTGCTTTCGAGGGCGGCGACTACGTCTACTGGCCCGACGGAGTCTCCTGCATGGACGAGGGCAGACCGGACCTGCCCGGTACCTCGTTCTGCTTCGTCATCCCGCAGGGGACGACCGTCACCTCCGCCGACGTCGAGATCCTCGGCGAGTCGGCCGTCGACGGCTCGTACGACATCCTGCCGGTCAGAGTTGTTCCGGTCGGCGCGACTCCCGGCCCCTTCCAGAGGGACCCATCGGTCTACATGGACAACCAGTTCTTCCCCGGGAGCCCCGTCCTGGACATCCGCAACGGCAACCGCACGGGCTTCAGGCTTGCCAGTGTCGACTTCACCCCGTTCCGGTACGATCCGGTTTCCGGGGAGCTGCAGGTGATCACCTCGGCGCACATCACCCTCACCTATGAAGACGACCCTTCCGTTCCGCGGCTCGCCCTCACATCCGCCCAGATCGACCACGCCCAGCAGATCCTGGCGAACATCGTCCGCAACCCCGAGAGCCTCTCATCCTGCAGGCCGGCACGGAGGGAGGGCGGTACCGACTGGGCGAGCTGGGTCGCAATCGGCTCGTCTGCCCAGCAGTCCGTCATCCAGCCTCTCGTCGATCATCGGAACGCCACCGGCATGTCGGCCGAGTACGTGACCACCGAGTCGATCTACTCGACCTACTCCGGCTACGACACGCAGGAGAAGATCAGGAACTACCTAGTGGACGCCTTCAACAACCACGGGCTCATGTACGCCCTGATAATCGGCGACTGGGGTTCCACCCAGCGCATCTCCAGCCTGTACGCCGGCGGGATGACCCTCAACGAGACCGCCGATCTCTACTACAGCGATCTCGACGGGACATGGGACGGGGATGGTGACCACCTGTACGGCGAGAACACCGACGGCCTCGACTACTATTCCGACATCTCGGTGGGCAGGTTCAGCAGCAACGTGAACGGCCAGCTCACCACGATGGTCGACAAGACCATCCTCTACGAGACCGCGAGCGAGTCCGGCGCGTGGCGCACGAGCGCACTGCTCTGCGGCGCGGCCCTGTGGCCCGAGTACGGGTACTACGGGAGCTTCGTCTGCGATTCGATCAGCAAGTACATCCCGCCTTCCTGGACTCAGTACAAGCTCTACGAGACGCCAGGAGGCTATCACCCGACGAACCAGATCGACATCATCAACTCGGGCGTCAGCTACGTGAGCCCTCAGGGGCATGGCTACTCGTCGGGGATCTACTGGTACAACAACCCTACCAACATGATCACCAACTCCAACTACACGAGCATGACCAACTGGGGCAAGTTCCCCGTCTTCCACTCCATCGCCTGCCTCGCCGGCCAGCTGTCCGTCAACGGCTGCATCGCCGAGCGGCTGATGTTCTGGACGAACGGCGGGGCCGTGGCCGTGATGTTCAACTCCAACGACGGCTTCGGCGCTCCACCGAGCATGGGTCCCTCGGAGTTCCTGGAAGTGCACTTCGCCCGCCAGCTCTGGCAGTACGACATCCCCCGGCTGGGCGACACGCAGGCCGCCGCCAAGGACGCATTCCAGGCCGGTCCGGGAATGTCGATGAAGAACTGGGTTCTGCAGGAGAACAACATGCTCGGCGACCCGGCGGCTCTGTTCATCGAGTATCAGACGGGCATCGAGGGCGGCGACACTCCCGGCGCGATCTCCTCGCCGATGCTCAGTCCGGCCTGGCCGAACCCGACCTCGGGTGCCTTCTCGATCTCCTGGGCGCTTCCCTCTCCAGCCCCTGTGTCGCTGGGCGTCTTTGACGAGGCGGGCAGGCTCGTCCGTTCCGTCAGCCAGCCCACGGCGCAGGCCATGGGGACGGTTGCCTTCGACGGGCTCGACTCTTCGGGCTCGCCTCTGAGCCCGGGCCTCTACTTCGTCAGGCTCTCGTCCGGAGCCGGCACGGCCGGCGCGAGCGTGGTGGTCCTCGCAAGGTAGGACCTTCGGAGCGGCCAGCGAAGCGGGAGCCGGTTCGCCGGCTCCCGCGATGCTTTCCCGGAACGCAGGGGTCTAGCTGCCGATCCCCCTCCAGGCGGCGAGGATGGCCCGGTGAGCTCCGATCCTCTCGAGGAAGGACTTCCGCAGAGCCGGATCCGTGAGCCTTGCCGCGCTCTCCTCCAGTCCTTCGTGTGCCTGCCTGACATGCATCCTGTACCGGGCCTCCAGCTGTCTCCGCCGGTCGTCGCTCTCCAGGAAGAGGAGGCTCAGTCTCCTGCATGCCTGTGCTATCATCAGGTGCCTGGATGGCGCATCGTACACCATCGGACTGATGGACCTCTCCGCCTGGTCGATCAGCAGCATCGAACGCTGGATGTTCGCAGGCGTCGGACTGGAGTCGACCAGGACCCCGGCGAGCAGGGCCGATGCCTCCGCTCTGGAAGCCTCGTCGCCCGTGCGCTCCAGGATGTCCAGCGCCGCATCGAGGTAGCCGATCGCCGCCTCCGGTCTCCCCATCATCGACAGGACCTGTCCCAGGAGGCTCATCGCGTCGCCCTCGCCTTCGGTGTCCCCCACCTCGCGGCTTATCTCGAGCGCCTTCTCGAAGAGGGCGCACGCCTCGGCTTCCCGCTCCTCCTCCAGCCTGATCCTCCCCAGATTGGACAGGGCGAGGCTCTCGACGACCCTGTCGCCGATGCCGGAAGCCATGTCGAGAGCCTCATCGAAGTAGCCGGCGGCTTCTTCCTTCAGTCCGAGCCTGAAGACGGCCGTTCCCACATTGTTGAGGGACTTGCACTGCCCGGGCCTGTCGCCGAGGTCGCGGCTCAGCTTGAGGCTCTTCTTCGCCAGATCCAGCGAATCCTCGAGGTCTCCGTGCCTGAACCGGGCTATCCCCATCAGGCGCAGGACATCGGACTGCCCGTCGAAGTCCTCGATGGACACGAGGATCTCGTACGACTTCTGGTAGTACTCCAGGGCCTGCTCGACTTCGCCCAGCGCGTTGCTGGACAGCCCGATGTTGCAGAGGGTCCTTGCCTGCAGCGGTGCCGCATCGATCTCGCGGGAGATCTGCAGCGACTGCTGGAGGTAGTGCAGTGCGCCCCTGAAATCGCCCGTGCTGTTGCCCATCAATCCGAGATTGTTCAGGGCCCGGGCCTCGCCGTCGCGGTCGCCGAGCGACCTGGCGAGCCGGAGGACCTGCCTGAAGGTGGCCTGAGCCTGCTTGAGGTTCGACGACATCCATTGAGAGATCCCGTTGGCGTTCATCGCCATCAGCTTCCCGGCAAGGTCGCCCTTGTCCGATGCTATCTGCGCGGCGTCTTCGAAGATGAGCCTGGACCTCTCCAGGTCTCCCACCTCGCGCCATGTGGTCCCGAGCATCACTCGCGCCATCACGAGCCCTGGATCGAGCGCGAGGGCCTGCTCGAACCTCAGGCGGGCCTTCTCCAGGTCGGCTTCCGTCCTCTTTCTCCGGAAGATGTGCCTGCCCTGGAGGTAGAGGTCGTAAGCCTCCGCTGCGGCCGTGGGCGACGAGGTGATCCCCGGGTAGCTCGAAGGCTGTCTCCCCAGGGCCTTGAGTATCCCGTCGGCCAGCTTTCCCTTCAGCGCGGGCAGATCGAACCAGTCATCGTCCCAGTTGTCCGCCCAGACGAGCTGGGAGCCCCTCACCGAGTACAGCTCCACCGAGAGATGGAAGACACTGCCGGTCTTGGCGAGGGCACCCTTGACCACATAGGCGACGGAGAGCCTCCTGCCGGCCTCGATCGCCGATCCCGTCGTATCCATCGCCCTGAGCGCATCGCTGAGCGGAGCCACGCTTATTCGCCCCGCACGGGCCAGGTCCGTCACGAGGTCGGCCGTGATGCCGTAGGCATAGAACGAATCCGCCTGATCACCCAGATTCTCGAGAAGCATGACCGCGACCGAGGGAACGATGTCGTTCATCGCCTCGACGCCTTCTACCGCCGTCCCGCCGGTCACGGGCAGAGGGCGCGAACGAGTGCCGGTCAGGTCGTAGGCCTCGACGAGCCGGCCAAGGCCCTTCAGCTTGCACAGGCCGAGGGGCTTCACACCGGGCTTCCTTCCCGCGCACCGGCCGAGCAGCTCGCCTGATACGCAGACCCCGCCCGGGGCGGCGATCTCCTCCAGACGGGACGCGATGTTCACCGTGTCACCAAAGACGTCCTCGTCCTCGAGCAGGACCTCACCCCAGTGAATCCCCACCCTGACGCGGAAGTCCGCGCTGCGGAGCGCATCCTGCAGTCCTCGCGCACTCCGGACCGCCGAGACTGCCGAGGGGAAGACGCTCAGGGTCCCGTCACCCATCTCCTTGATCAGCGAGCCCCCATGGAGGACCAGCTGGCCGCTCAGGGCCCTGCGCTGGAGGTCGATGCATGCGAGCGCATCCTCCTCGTCCTTCTCCATGCGCGGCGTGAAGCCGGCGATGTCCGTGAACATCACCGCAAGAGGCTCTCTCTTGGGATCGTGCAAGCAGTCCCTTCTCCCGGGGCTGAACCCGGCTCGGATGGCGGAAGACAACGCGGGCACGGCCCGGCGGTAGCTTCCGCCGGGGCGACCTCTGCGACCACCTGGCTATGTTACCGCCATACCGGCAGTGGGACAAGGAGGTTGACCGATGGATCTTCCGTTGTCTTCCGGCCTGGCTGTTCTGCTCGCAGCGGCCGCGATGCAGGCTGATGCGGCAGGAGGTCCGGGGCCCGTCGAGGTGATCCCGATGAGGATGGTCCTGTACGGCGGGGACGAGACCGTGGAGATGCAGTGGCCCGTGGTGGCCGGAGGCGCGGCAGATGCCGCGTTGATTGCCATGAACCAGGTCATGTCCTGGAGAAACGTCACCGGAGAGCCATTCGAGCAGACGATGGCGACCTGGGCGGAGACCCGGAGGGGATTCTGCGGTGCCGACTTCGTCGTGAACTATAACCGGGACGGGATACTCGACATAACGATCACGGTGGACTTCGTCGGAGCCTATCCGAGCACCTTCGAGCACTGGTTCAACTTCGATGTCCGCACGGGGGACGGTCTGCTGCCGGCGGAGATCTTCCTGCCGGAGTCCAGCGCTGTGCTGGTCGGGGTCCTCGACTCTCTGCTGCACGACAGGGTTCTGACTGCGGTGGAGGAGAACTGCACGGGCCCGGAAGGGCTGTCGCCCGGCGTCTATGACGATCCGCACTTCACCGAAGCGGACCTGGCCGACTTCTCGGTCATGGAGGGCGGCATGGAGTTCCACTACGACTTCGGCTTCCCCCACGCACTGCTGGCTGCCGAGCCCGATGGAGACGTGTTCCTCGACTGGGACTCGCTCAGGCCCTTCATGAATCCGGAAGGGCCTCTGGGTGCCGTCGGCCATTGATCCGGCAATCGGTGTACATTATCCTGTCCGCAGGAGTGCCGACCGGCTTCATGGGAAGGCGGAGGGGTGAGCTCTGGAAATCCTAGCCGGGATGGCCCTGAGTCCCCGGCATCGTCCGGACGGGTAGCGATGGGCGCAGCAGCGGGTGCGTCCCTGCTCCTGCTGCAGGCTTCCGCCATCGATCCGCTCGTCATGCTGGACGTCCTCGCATCGACGAAGGTGAGGATACTGCTCGGGATCCTCCTGGCCTTCCTGCTTTCCATGGCGCTGTTCCATCGCCGCTTCCCGAGGATCTTCGAGAAGGCCGCGATGGTCCTGAGCACTTCGCTTCTGGTCATCGTCGTGCTGGAACTGGCCTCTCTCGGGATCCTGAGCTACTCGCCCGGCCTGGCGGGAGGATCCTGGTCAGGGGCCCCGGCAAGCCTCGGCCAGCCTGGCTACGCGGAGCTGGACATCGGCGGAGGCGGGAACCTCATCTACGCGCCGTTCGTCGGCTGGCATGGCCGCCCCGAATCGTCGCCCGGGACGGGAGTAGGCGCCGACGGGAACCGCCTCACTCCAGGCACGTGGTCGCGCTATCCCTTCAGGGTGTTCGTCTTCGGCGGATCCGCCATGTGGGGCCGGGGCGTCCCCGACAGCTGCACCATCGCCTCATTCCTCGAAGCCGGTCTGGACAGCATGCCGGGACGATCCGTGGAGCTGACCAACTTCGCACAGGTCGGCTGGACATCCACGCAGTCGCTCGTGAAGCTGGCTCTCGAGCTTCAGTCAGGGGACGTCCCGGACCTCGTGATCTTCTATGACGGCATCGCCGACGCCAGAGCCGCCTACGCTTCGGGCACGGCCGGACTGCAGCAGGGACTCGACACTTTCGGAGAGAGGATCCAGGGAGGCCCGCGCGTCGGGGCGGCCCCTTCGGTCGGAGACCTGGCAAGGTCGACAGGCATCTGCGAGCTGATCGCACGCGTCGCAGGTCTTCCGGAAGCGGGGCCCGCAGAGGAGAGCGCCAGCCTTCCGGATCGCCTGCCCGTGGGAACCGATCCCGACAGCCTGGCCGAGGCAGTGGCTCAGGTCTACTTCAGCAATGTCGAGGCCGTCGATGCGCTTGCTCGCGGCTTCGGTTTCCGGTGCCTGTTCGTCTGGCAGCCCGGGATCTTCTCCGGGAACAAGACCCTGACGCCGGGAGAAGTGGCCGTGCTGCAGGGCATCGAGCCGCCCCTCGGGGACTTCTATCACAGGCTGTGGCAGAGGATGTGGAGCAGGGCCGATTCGCTGCCCTCCTTCCTGTACCTGGGGGAGGAGTTCCAGCAGGTTGCCGATCCTCTCTATCTCGACGAGGGCTGTCTGAACGCCGAGGGCAACGGGCGCGTCGCGCAAGCCATCATCAGGGCACTGATCGACAGTCATGCTCTGGCGGGCAGGTAGGGGCGCGGAGGCATGCGGAAGCAGGCTTCGAGCGACCGCAGGGCCGGAAAGCCCGTCGGGGCGATGGGGCTGATCGTCCTGAGAGTTGCCGGATTCGCGCTCGGGATGGTGATCCTCCTCCTGTCTCTCGCCACCGACAGGATAGGACTTACCGCGGGCCCGAGGGGCCAGGCCATGACCGTCATGATGATCCTCGGGCTGTTCCTCGTCGCCTCGGCCATCGCCGGGCGGAGCTTCCGCCGTTGGTACAGGGCGGCGTCCCTGGCCCTTCTCGGCGCCGTGGTCGGATTCGCATTGCTGGAGCTGATAGCAGCGCTCCTGCTCCGCCCTGGGCTGGGGTCCGCCGCGGAGGAGGCCGGCAATGGTGCCTCACTCCTTCCCGCTCCCGGCGACTACATGGAGTGCCCCTGGGCGCCGTTCACGGTCTGGACGGACCCGGCCGGCGGCCGACCCGGGGGGGAGACCTTCCTCGCGACGAGGTTCGAAGGCGGAGACACTCTGGATATCTTCCTCTACGGGGGCTCCGATGTGTGGAGCCCCGGCGTGAACGACTCGCTGAGAATCCGATCGCTCCTGCGGAGCGGGCTCGAGTCGGGACTGCAGAGACCGGTCATGGTCTACGACCGGAGCGCTCCCTACTTCACGTCGACGCAGGCGCTCCTCTCTCTGCTGATCTCTCTCAGAGACGGCGAGAGGCCCGGCTTCGTGCTGATCCTCGTCGGGTCGGATGAAGTGCTCTCGGCGCTTGAGTCCGGAGCTTCCGGCCTGCACAGGGGGATGGCGGAGATCGCCCGGAGGATGGACGACACCACCGGGACTTCGAAGGCCCGCTTCACTCTCGCCCTTCTTGCGAGGGACGCTGCTTCATCCAGCGTGTTCAGGCTGGGTGCCGAGGCCTTCACGGCATCATCCACCCGGCTTCCGGCGCCTCCGTTCCCCCCCGTCGAGGACCCCGGGACATCGTTTGCCATCCCCGAGACACTTGCCACGGCGATGATCCGGAACCTCGACGGCACCTGCGCCGTGCTCGACGCGCTCTCGTCATCTTACGGTTTCGGCTACGCCGTCGTCCTGCTCCCATCCTACGCCTCGCCGCCCAATCCGGGGGCCGCCTCGGAGACGCAAAGGAAGGCATGGCCCGATTCCAGCTTCTTCATGCTGCAGAGCTACGTGCGCGGGGAGCTCTCGCGCTGGGCCGTCAGCCCGCATCTGATCTCCATCGGGATGTCCGTGGGCGACTCGAACTGGGTGATGGCGGGGAGATCGCTCATGTGCAAGCCCGGCCAGAACCGGGCGGTGGCCGAGGCCCTCGCCGGAGCTCTCCTCACGCGTCCGGAGTGGCTCTCGAACTGATCCGGCCCTGTTCGCGGCTCGTGCGAAGTGGCGATCGACAAGGGGGCTTCGTGGATGGATGGCTGCGTCTCGGAGGTGGATCTCCTCCTCGGGGTCAACGGCTCCACGGCTGGAAACTTGTTTTGTCCGGACTGCGCCGGCGGTGACTCCACGCTCGCAACTCCTGTGGATCTGGATGTCTACCGGTCCGAGTACGGCTTCGCGCCGGGAGACACGGTGGGCTTCAGCCTCCTGGCGATGATCGACTAGAAGGGAGCCTGGAGGGATGGCACCGCCGACTGGACGATAGCCGACTTCGTCCTTGCGGCGGTCGGGGACACAGGCCTGGACGAGTCGACCTGGGGCAGGATCAAGAGCCTGTTCTAGAACGCCTGGAACCAGGTCAGCTTGGCGAAGATGCCGGGCTCGGCCCTGTCCCAGGAGCCCCCGCCGTCGCGATCGGTCGACAACTCGCCCAGCAGGTAGAGCATGCTGCCCGGCCTGTACTGCAGGCTGTAGAGAGCGTTGACTCTGAACTCGTCGCCGCTTGTGGTCCCCGTGGCCTCGAAGTCCGTGCTGAACCTGGAGTACTGGGAGAAGACCCTGACTCCGGCGTCCGGGCTGAACAGCCAGCTCACGCGGGCGACGACGTTGCGCCAGTCCGTGCCGCGCCTGTCCCACGAGGCGGCGTCCCAGTTGTAGCAGCGCGCTCCGAAGGTCCTGAACGTGCCGCCGTCGATCTCGATGGATGCGGCGGAACCGGGCCGGAGGGAGATGTGCGCGCCGTAGTTCTCGAAGGTGCCCTCCTGGTCGTACTGCCCACCTATCGCCTGCGCCCCGACCTGGACCGGGGCGTACCAGTCGGTTCCTGCCTCGATCCCATAGCTGACGGCGGAAGGATAGCTTGTCCCATCCGGACCTTCCCACGGATCGAAGTGCGGACCCTCCCGGACGACCGAAGGCGTGACGCTCGCTCCGTTGTCCAGCGACATGTTCAGGTAGGACTCGATGCTCTCCCCCGTCGTCTCTCCGTCGAGATCCTCCGAGTAGTTCCCGTGCAGTGAAAGGTGGCTCCTGCGGAAGGGCCCTCCGGGCTCGAAGAAGCGGAGGAAGTGGCAATATGCGTCCCAGACGCCGGTCGCACCGGTGTACCCGGCGGCGTTCGCGTCGAAGTCCCTGCCGATGTAGTCCGCGCCGGTCTCCACGTAGGTGCCCTCGGCCTGGCTGACCGCTCCGAGGCTCCATGCCTGGCCCGATCGGCCTCCGGGAGTCCAGGTGCCGGCGGCCGCGCCGGTCAGGACGGCATTCCCCCCGACCCTCAGCCACCCGTCGACCGCCCCGGAACGGAAGGATGCCCGCTCCAGCCCGTCCTGCGAGGGGATGTCCACTGATGTGGCGGAGAGACCGATGTAGGTCAGGGGCCCGAAGCTCTGCTTGAGCCTGAGGACGCCGTAGTTCGTCGCAGGGGACAGGATCTCTCCGCCCTCCTCGACCCTTCCCGTCAGCGCGTCCAGGAAGCCGAAGGACAGGCCCTGCTGAAAGGCGCCCGAGATCTTCGCCCCGCCGAGGATGGGTATGACCTCGCCGTTGGGGCTCACGGCTCCGATCCGGCGGGAGTAGAAGAGGTTGAAGGGCATCTGGAACACGTCGCCCGACTCAAGGAAGAAGGGCCTGTGCTCGTCGAGGAACAGCTCGAAGTGGGACAGGTTCATCTGGGCCTCGTCGGCCTCCACCTGCCCGAAGTCGGGATTGACTGTCAGATCTGCGACCACGCTGCTGGCGAGGCCGATCTTGAGGTCTCCCCCGACATCGTAGCTGTCGTCCCAGCCTGTGTCCCCGTCTCTCCGGCGGATCCCCCTGCCGGCCGCATAGGGCCTCGCCTCGATTCCCGCCGTCGAGTGGAGCCCGGCCAGCCCGGAGAGAGTGGCGAAGTTGTCGAGGTCCAGCTGGTCGGTGGTCTCCGAGAGGACGAGCCACCCGTTCTGCGTCCCCCTGGTGATGATCCTCTGGATGTTGAAGGTCCAGTCCTGCGAGGGCACGGAGGGGAATCTGAGCTGTGACAGGGGGATGGCGATCTCGCACACCCATCCGGAGTCGTCGCGTGCGGTGGCGCTCGACCACACGGCGTCCCAGCTGTAGTCCCAGTTCCCGTCGGGCGTGATCCTGGAGTCCATCTGGCTGTTGGCCAGGTTGATCTCGAAGCTGAATGCCTGCCTGCCGTTGCCCCACGGGTCGAGGAGCAGGGCTATCCATTCGCCGGGATTGTAGTCGTCCCGCGGCGAGAGGGCGTCGTTCATCTCCTCGGAGGTGGAGTCGTACAGCCTGAAGCAGGCGTAGAGATTGTCGTCGTCATAGAGGAACATGATGCGGGTGCGGTCCGACATGGGCTGCCCGCGCTCCGGCCCGTACTGGGTCAGGACGGTGTCGATTGCCGCGGCGGAGTCCCAGGCGCTCTCGATCGAACCGTCTATGTCGGGAGGTTCCTGGGTCCTGACCGCCGGCAACGAGGGGGAGTCGAGGGCTCCGAGGCACGCTGCCAGGAAGACTAACGGCGTCATCTCCGTCCTCCCGTCGGGTGGAACAGACTTCTGTACGTCTGCATCCAATATGACGCCTAAATTTCGTTGAGCGTTACAGGGAGATTTCAGTGACTCGGATCCGGGGGCCTGACGGCGGCGATGCAGGCGGCTATACCCATGTCCCGTATTCTCCTGAGGCTTGTGATGCTCTCGCTCCCGTGAGCAGGGACCAGCGTGGCCAGGAGATGGCAATCCTCGAAACCGGGGCACTGCCAGCAGCCTTCGAGTTCCCTCCGGGTGCAGCACAGGCGGATCTCGCAGGAGGGGTTTCCTCCCCCCTGACGACAGCTCCTGGGACATCGCATGACTATCTCTCCGGCCTTCATCTCCAGACAGACCGGGCAGCCCGCCATCACCCTCAGGAACGGTATCATCCTGAGAGCTTCGGCTGGACCGCGAAACTCCACTCTGCGCATCGCCTTCCTCAGTTCCGCGGGGTCCAGGGGGATGCCTGCCCTGAGCGCGCATCCCCCGCAGGAGAGACCGCAGAAGCCTACCTCCTCGATTCCCATGCCGGTCCCCCTTCGGGCTTCGACTGGCTCGCACGCTCTAGCCCGAATTCCCTACCATTGTCCCAGGAAATATCTCGGCACAAGGAGCCGTGCATCCCTCGATGCGTGCGGGGTATGCCCCCGACCCTTATCCCCGGATGCCGCTCTCCCCGCGGATCAGCGGTGGTCCTCTTCCCCGTGGTCCGGGCATCTGCCGCAGCCGCAGGTGCCCTCGCTATCGTCGCCCCTGGAGAAGTCTCTCTCTCCTGTGCGATCCCCGCGATCACGCCCCGACCCCTCGAACGGGCATGGGGTGCCGATGGCCGACAGCTCCGCGAGCTGGCCGGGCGTGAGGATGTCGTGCAGACTGACGATGGTGGAGAGGTCGATCTCCTCCACCTCCGTCTTGAGCTGGTCCAGTCTGTCCATGAATCCCGAAAGGTCCCTCACCGAGAGATCCGGGGACGTGAACATCGCAAGGAAGTCGCGCCCCGGCTCCGTGATGCCCGCCCGCTCCATCGCATCTGCGATCTGTGCACCGCGGTCCGCCATCACCTGGTCGACACGATCCAGCTGGTCGTCCGTCAGATGGATGGACCGGATCATCGCCAGGACGATCTCCGGATCGCCGAACGGGACCTCGCCCGGCTCTCCCTGAGCCATGCCGGGAGGAGTGCAGTTCGGCTCCATGCAGTGCCGGCAGGCTCCCCCGGATCCCTGCCCTGCCGCCGCGGATGCAAGGAACAGCAGCAGCGCAACCGGGAGGATCGACGATGACGCTTTCATTCCTCTCCCTTCGAACATCTTCCCGAGCCGTTGCGGAAGGGCTCCTGATCGGGCTCCGCCGATGCCATGGATCATACCGCGTCAGGGCGTAGGCAAGGTCGCTCACGGTTGTGCCGGTGTCGCTGTGCACAAGTCTGCAGGCCTCGCCGACGCCGTCCGCATAGTAGTAGTCGGTGTGGCTTTCCGGCTCCTCCGCGATCGTCTCCCGTATCAGGGCACAACCGTCGTAGTCTCCTGACGGCGTGGACGCATAGGCCTCCAGGGAAACGACTTCCATCGATCGATCGCCGTCGGACGAAGAGATCCACTTCTCGCCCGTGACGAGGGGCAGGCGGAGGAGGGTGCCGCAGTCGGGGCTGACAAGATCGTCGTAGAGCAGGACGCAACGGGAACCTTCCTCATGCGACCCTCCCTGGATGTTCCGCCTGCTGCTCCCGGCGCCGGCACTCCTGATAAGATGAACAAGGCGGCGCGGATCGCAAGCTCGCCGCCGCTATCCGAGGAACGCTCCCCTGACGAAGCGTATGTAGTCCTCGTCCGAGGAGAACGCGCACTGGTGGCTTCCGGTTTGCAGCCAGGAACTGGGGCATCCGCCGGCGCATGTGGGGAGGTGCCTGCACTCTCTGCAGGGAGCCTGATCGTAGGGTCTCCAGGCCGTCCAGGACCGGAGCGCGCAGGACCCGTCCGCCTGCTCGCCGACGGGGAGACCGTCGCCAGCGGGCCTTCCCGACACCGGCACGCTCCAGCACAGAGCGAATGAGCCGTCGGGCATCAGGACGAACGAGCAGGGGCCTCGGCTCCTGCGGGAAAGTCGCGAGTCTCCGTCTTCGGGTGCAAGCCTGCCGGGATCGCCCAGGCAGGTGGCCGTTCCTGCCTCTCCGGTCTCGCCGCCCGTCCTGCGAACGGCAACGTTCCCGCAGCCCCTGAGCATCCTCCTCAGACGGCGTTCGGTCTCGCCAGCCCGCCGCCAGCCGGCAGGGATGCTGATGACGACCGCGAGGTGTCCGGCCGCTTCGAAGGCATTGTCCAGTATCCAGGACAGAGTGCCTTCCCCGGCCGCCTGATCACCCTTCGTCGGACTGCATATTTGATGCGGGACCAACGTTATGCAGGCCCGGGTAACCCCGGCGCCCGCCATCCGCCTGGCCATCTGCTTGTCGAGAAGATACCCGTTGGTGATCAGGCCCACCTTAAGCTTCCCCCCGTTCCTCGCGCATGCTTTGGAAGCCCTCGCCGCCGCATCCATGCAGATCCCCGGGACGAGGAGCGGCTCGCCTCCCGATAGCTCGAGGGAGAAGACTGAGGCTCTGGCGCTCGCGATCGCCTCCACCAGACGATCCACGGTATCCTGCGTCATGTCGCGCCCGCATGAGGTGTCGAGCAGACATCCCCGACAGTCGAAGTTGCATCTGGTGGTGACTACCGCAGTGGCGGTGGAGATGGGAGCGATGCGCAGGGGCAGACGGGAGACCTCGCGGAGCCCGTGCAGCTCATTCGAGTCACGGCTTACGAAGAAGCCGCCGTCCACCAGCCTCGAGCGGAGACCTGGCTCCATGCGGCTCAGTGCGGAGAGGGGTTCGTCGGAGGCCAGGGCCTCGGAGACGACATGCCTGCTGTGCTCTTCGATTTCGGCGACATGGCCGGAGGCCCCGTTGAAAAGGACCGTCCTGCCCTCGTGCTGGAACAGCCAGTTGTATCGGGAGGGCCTCACCCGCAGCTGCCTGCCCGGGAATCGTGCGCTTCGCCGCGTCTCCTGTGGCCCGACCCGACGCCCATGCCTGGAGTTTGCCACATCTACAGGAATTTTCAAGGGCTGGGGGCCCGGGAACCGGGGGGAACGTCAGATGGCGTCCATTGCCGATGCGACAGCCAGCGCCCGCCTCTCGACATCCTGGCTTCCGGAATTGTGGACCACGCCGGCGATGTGCCGGAGTATCTCGATCATCCTGTCGTTGTCGATCCACAGGTAGAACGGATTGGCCCCTCCGGCGAAAAGGTCCGCGTCCAGGAACCATTCCGGATCGAGGCCGCACTGCGAGTAGGCGTCGCCTGCGCACATGTAGGCGGTCAGGGCCCCGTCCCAGTCACCTCGGGCCGCCATCCTCTGCGATTCGCGGTAGGAGGCCTCCAGGAACCTGGCGGCCATCTCAAGGTCGTCGTAATAGGCCTGAGGGTAGAAGATGTCGTAGAGCCTCCTCGTCGCCGCTTCCACGAGCCCGCTGTCCAGAAGCGCCCTCGTGGCGGCGAGCGCTTCCTCGGACGGATCCTCCTGCCATTCGTCGACGAGCTCGAATCCCGCCCCTTCGTGCGGCACCCATGCCTCGAACCACGTAAACATCCGGAAAGGCTCCTGGGATGCAAGGACCACTCTCTGACAATCGGCGTCCCACCACGCCCAGGACTTGGCTGCATTGAACGGCCATGCCGAAGTGACAAGCGTGTCGAGGACCAGCCACTCGTCCCCCTCCACGGCCCCTGCCATGAACTCGTCCGCATCCGCAATCCGTATGGGGATCAGCTCGAGAGCGGAAGTGGAGCCTGGAAGGAGAGCAAAGGGGTAGCTGTCGACCGGGATGCGCACGACGCCGTTCTCGGCCGCGTAGCTCGACGAGGCCTCGATGTCGTTGGCGCTGACGTACCGTCCTCCTGCAGCCAGCAAAGCGACGAGCAGGAAGTGGATCATCAAGTCCTTCCTTGCGGTCGTGGGATCATCCAGGACCGGCGGAAGCGGTTTCTGAAGCGGGGTCTACCTGGCTGCCTGCTGCGGGCGGGGGGCGGCTGCCCCATGGGACTCCTCGACGGGGATGATCCTGAACTCGAACAGATCCCGCCACTTCGCGGTCCACTGGCTGAAGAGCTTCTTGTCCTCTGTCTCCATCAGGTCGAAACACCGGTTCCCGCCCTGCTCGAGCCAGCTTCCGACGTGCCGGAGGCCCCTCGGCAGCATCCGCCCCTCCTGTTCGAGGCGCGCATCTATCTGATCCTTCGCGCCGGGCCAGTAGGTCTTGATGACCATGTACAGCATCTGGGCCACATCCTCTTCTCTAGGCACGCAACGCAACCTGTCGGACAGGGGGCTGAAGTCGGGAGGGCGCGGGAGTTTCCTGAGGTCTTCGCCAGTGGCTCCTTCGGAGCCCCATTCGATGATGCCACCGAAGCATGCATTTGTCGACGGGGGCCGGCCCGAGGATTCACCGGGATTCAGGCACCGATGCGCAGCGGATCCGCCCGGGAAGCGCCGGGGACTCTGGCGACGGAGGCTGCGGCTCCAGATATTCGCCTCACTGATCTCGGAAGGGGAATCGTGGCGTCAGGAAGACTCTGAGTCTCGTTGGAGCGGGCCGGGTCGCGGCCTGCTGCCGGCTGAACAGGCGCCTTCATCCCCGAACGGCGATGGAGGTCGCCGGGAGGGGATCCCATGGCCGTATCAGTCACGGACTATCGCCAGATGTGGAAAGACCTGGGCATGGATGTCCACCTCCATGACCAGCTGGTCGACAGCATGGACCGAGTGTTCCACAGGACCCATCTCTGGCAGGCCAACAGGCCCGAGTCCATGCAGCTGTTCGACAGGGCCCTGCACGCCAGTCACTTCTCGCGGGTTGCCGAGATAGTCCAGTACCGCGCCTCCGGCGGCAAGTCGGTCGGCACCTTCTGCATCTACGTGCCGGACGAGATCGCTCTCGCCGCTGACGTTCTCCCGATCCCCCTCTGCGGGGGGACCGGATGGTCCGTCGACTACGCCGACAGGATGTTTCCGAGGGATATCTGCCCGATAGTCCGCTCGACCTTCGGCATGGCCTTCAGCGGCACATGCCCCTACAAGACGCTGAAGGAGTATCCCCTCGGGGAGACGACCTGCGACGCCAAGAAGAAGGCCTGGGATCTGCTGGGCATCCCGTCGCTGGAGCTTCCGCAGAAGAAGTTTGCCATCGACAGAGACCTGTGGCTTGCCGAGGTCAGGCGCTTCCGATCCGAGATGGAGAAGCTGTCCGGGGTCGAGGTCACGGCCCGGCGGCTCGGGGAAGCTATCCACCTGGTGAACGACAAGCGCAGGCTCCTCCAGCAGATCAACGAGATGCGCAAGCTCGAGGAGCCTCCCATCAGCGGTCTGGATGCCCTCCTGATCTCACAGGTCGCGCTCAACATGGATGTCCGGGCCTTCAACGAGGCGGCGTCGAGGCTGCTGGAAGAGCTTGCCGGGAGGGCGGCCGCAGGGGTGAGCGCCTACTCGGCTCCGGGAGCTCGGATCATGGTGGGCGGCAGCCCGGCGCCAATGGGCTTCGCCAAGGTCCACTTCGTCCTGGAATCGGCCGGCCTCCGGATAGTCGCAGACGAGTCCTGCACCGGTCAGAGATACTATCGCGATCTTGTCGACGAGAGCCGCGACGACCTCGACGGAATGCTGGATGCCGTCGCCGACAGGTACTTCAGGATAGACTGCTCCTGCTTCTCTCCGAACAGGGAGCGGATCGACAACGTTCTGCAGGCTCTCGCGGACTACAGGGCCACGGGCATGGTGCACACCGTCCTTCAGTACTGCCACGCCTATGACATCGAAGCGAAGGCCCTGGACAAGGCCCTGGCCGAGGCAGGCGTGCAGACCCTGAAGATCGTGACGGACTACAGCGAGCAGGACGAACAGCAGCTCAGAGTTCGGGTCGAGGCCTTTGCCGAACTGCTTTCCGACAGGGTCTAGCCCTGGAGCGGGGCAGGGCGGGAGACAAGGTCCAGGGCAACCTCCATCGCGTCGCAGGGCCAGTACTCCCGCGGACGCGGCCGCATGACGCCGGGCCTGCCCGCCTCGGGTCTGCAGGTGGTGATCGCCTCGACCCAGCGGCCGGGAACTCCTCCCGCTCCGTGGACCGCCCCCGTCAAGGCGCCGCAGATGGCTGCGTTAGTGTCGGTGTCTCCGCCCCTCATCACCGTGTCGACTACCGCGTCCTCCGGCGTCTCGGAATGGAGGAGCTGCCACAGCGCATTGTGGAAGGCCACCAGCACCCATCCGCGGTTGGTGAGGTAGTCCGGGGGCGGTGACTCCGCCGCAGCCTCGATCACGTCGAGCAGGGGCCTGTCGACCCTCCTCTCCCTCGCCCAGGCGAGGATCTGCCCGTACAGCTCGCGGGGCTCCGGGCCTGTGCGGATCGCGTACGCGATGGCCGTGGCATACAGCACGTTCGCCTGTATGCAGAAGGGATTCGGATGAGTGAGCAGTGCGTCCTGGGCGGCCCATCCCGCGACTTCCGAGAGGTCGAACCGGCTCCCGAATATCCCGAGCGGGCTCACGCGCATGAGAGCGCCGTTCGCCTGGCTCGAAGGCCTGAGGATGCCGTGAAGCCCGCTTCCTATCGTGACCCCGCAGTCGAAGGGCTCCGACTCGTACCACGCCAGGTACGCCTTTCGCGCCTCCCCCGGATCGTAGGCGTGCCTTTCGACCAGCATCCGGGCGAGCGCCAGCGCAAGTTCCGAATCGTCCGTCGGCTGTCCTGCCAGCGTATGCCAGGTTCCCCCATCCGCCAGGTCGCGCAGGCCGGCGGGGTACGCTGAGGCTATCTCCTCGGGTGTGAGGGACTCGACGAGGCCTCCCAGGGAGTCACCCGCGATCTGCCCGATCAGGCAGCCCTGTGCCCGGGAGATGACAGGATCACCGCGTTGCATGTCCTGTTCCTCCATCCGGGCGCACAGGCACAGGCGGCCAAGAATGCGGCAGGCAGGTCCGTGGGCTGCCCGCCGCCGGGCTCTTCCGGCTACCGCCGCAGGAGGCAGCAAGCAGAAGGGAGATGGTTGCCGCCATGATACCTCTCATCGCACCTCCTCCACCCCCAGCGTCTCCGAGGTGGAGACGCGGTGCGTCGCCAGACCATAAGCTGCGCTTGCGCAGCGGCGATAGCGACAGATCGTTGCGAAGCAACGATCGAGAGCGTCTCCCGCAAAAGATCGAGAGACAGTCCAGCCAAGCCTGCTCTTAGCCGATATCCCACCCAGCCTGTTGCTGAACATCGATTTGCCGAATTTGCGGATTTTTGTAGCTGACCCCCAGGCTACTGCCCCCCGCGATCTCGTGCGCGGGATCCACGGGCGTGAGCCCGGCTGTCTCGGTGTCGAGCTGCCCCACGTTCAGGATCGCCCTGAAGCCCGTGCGGCCGGCCGGCTGCCTCGGAGCCTGC
>Ga0172362_10000635_pt1 | contig 29037 bp, 20 predicted proteins | sample LakKivs1_kivu2a2_FD_114534 | JGI IMG/M metagenome (GOLD analysis project Ga0172362, IMG submission 114534) | Sediment microbial communities from Lake Kivu, Rwanda - Sediment s1_kivu2a2 | ecosystem: Environmental > Aquatic > Freshwater > Lake > Sediment | place: Rwanda: Western Province, Lake... | reverse complement strand
GACGGCATAGCGGATTATGTCAACGGACTGCTGCTATTCAGCGGGCTGGCCATAATGGCATCCCGTGGCGGAGTGCATTATGTACTGCCCGGCTGGCTATTGGCACTAATGGCGATGCTGTCCATGATCCTGCATTCCTCACTCGTAGATTATTACCGCGGTCAGTTTCAGTTTCACGCTCTTGGTCAGCGTCATTCGCCAGTAGAAGAGTGTACGACCTGGCATGCCCAGCTGGATGTATTAAAAACACAACGCGGTGCCTTTTTCAAGAAAATACTGCTCGGACTGTACCTGACCTATGCACGCTGGCAAAGTAATTTTACCACTACAACTCTGAAACACGAGCCACATGCCTATTATCATTACAATTACTGGTTATTGAGAGGTTGGTTAGGCATTGACCAGTCCATGCATTATGGCGTCCTGATGGTAGCACTAATCGCCGGGCACCCGGGTTGGTTTCTGTTCTATTCTATCGTGCTGGCGAATGGCTGGGTGGTAGCAATGCTGATGTTACAGCGGCAAGCCGATGCTCTTCTGGATGGCATAGAAAACAGCCCGGCTTTTCCCCACCGGCAAGGTGAACCGATCTGATGAATGTATTTGTCACCGGCGCGACCGGTTTTATCGGACAACATTTAGTACGTCGCCTGTTGGCTGAAAATCATACCGTGCACTGTCTGGCGCGCCCGACCAGTATACGACCGGCGGAATTTGCCGAGCGTGTGGAATGGGTCAATGGTGATCTGTCAAAGCCGGAATCTCTCATCGCTGGTATGCAGGGCTGTGAAGTCATTTTTCACTTAGCCGGAGAAATTAAAGGGCGGGATGCCGCCGAATACATAACGGTCAATGCACACGGTACCGCCAACCTTGTGCAGGCGGCAATCAGTCTGGGTTCAGTTAAACCCCATTTTATCTACGTCAGTTCATTGGCGGCGGCAGGTCCAGCCAGTCGCTGGAAACTGCGCACCGAAGATGAACCGGCCTGCCCGGTATCGGCTTATGGGCAAAGCAAATTACAGGGCGAGATCGCGGTCTTGCGCCATCGCCAGCAATTGCGATGTACGATCGTCCGCCCGGCAGTCGTTTTCGGATCGGGCGACCGGGCCTCGCTGATTTTTTTTAAATTGGCCAAGGCCCATCTGAATCCTCATTTAGGGCTGACTGAAAATCGTCTCAGCCTGATTCACGTGGAAGACTTAGTACAATTATTGATGCTAATTGCCAGCTCCAATTTACCGAGTGGCGAAATATTTTACGCCTGCGATGACGCGCCGGCCGGATATAGCTGGAATGAAATCATCGCGCAGGTGGGACAGGCGTTAGAGTGCCGCCTTTTTCCTATTTACCTGCCGCGTTTAAGCCTGCCGTTTATGGCGGGTATCCTGAGACTCATTAACCGCTTTAAGAGCCAGAAAAGTATCGCCAATCCGGACAAGTTGCGCGAACTGGCCCATCCCTACTGGACTTGTGCGGGTCGCAAAGCCCGCGAATTGCTGAATTTCAGCCCCGCCGCCGATCTGACTACCAGAATTGCCCAGACCGCCGCCTGGTATCGGGAGCATAAATGGATCTAAACCTGAGCGAACAGAACTGGTGGAGAAAATTCCGGCAGGAGGCCCGGTTGGCGGATTACTTAGTCCTGCTGTACGGAGCCTGGCTCATTTTTGTAGCCGGCTTATTTTATCAGCGCCTGGGTTCCCCGATTGCGGCCGTCAGCGCCGATTGCGGACTGGTTTTCGTTACTCTGTTGTTAATTTTCCGCCCGGCAGATCATTCCCGGGAAGCCTATCGTTACCTGCAAGCGCTCCTGCCGCTACTGACATTTGCCTTTTTCTATACTCAGAGCACGGCCTGGGATAATTTGTTTTTCCCACATACTTTCGATCGTTGGCTTATCAATTGGGATCAGGCGCTTTTCGGGCGTCTCCTGCATACTCAGCTGGCACCAGCGGCAAACAGTCTGGTCGTGTCCGAGATAATGCACTTTTTTTACTTCTCCTATTATTTACTACTTTTTATTCCAGTCCTGTATCTGCTGTACAAACGTTCGGCGGCAGCCTACGAGATCATTTTCAATCTGACTTTCATGATGTATGTCCACTATCTGTTTTTCATGGTTTTTCCCGCCGACGGGCCTGTCGCCGAACATCAGCACCTTTTCGGGCGCGGAGTTGTTTTCATCCCCCTAATGAATCTGATTTACGAGGGCAGTGGGCAACAGGGTGGCGGCACTTTTCCCAGCACTCATGTGGCTTCCGCTGTCATGGTTTTCATTTACAGCTGGCAAGTCTTCCGAAAATTGCGTCCCGTCTTTACCATCGTTTGTTGCGGAATCATTTTGGCGACGGTGTACTGCAGTTATCACTACGCAATCGACGCCTTGGCGGGAATGATTTCCGGGACGGTGTTTTACTTCCTCGGGCGGGTAGTATATTTCAGATGGAACCGTGTTCCGCAGTATTTATCTCAGACGGCCCTCGAATACCAGTAATTCGGCGATCTAAAGATCAGACTACTTAGGACAATTTTAACACTTTGCAAGGATCAGAAATGAAGAAGTTCACTTTATGCTTTTTAATCCTGCTGAGCGCCATCAATGGGCAGGGCCAGGCACGGCGCGCCATGACGATTGATGACCTCATCGGCTGTCAGCGTCTGGCCGACCCGCAATTTGCGCCGGATGGCCAACGAATTTCCTTTTGCGTTAAAACCATGTTCGAAGCGACCAATCAAAGTCGGCAGTCCATCTGGATTGTTGATGCGGATGGCAGTGGACTGCGCGAAGTCACGCCTGACAGCTTTAACAACTGGTCGCCGCGCTGGGCACCGGACGGGAAAAGGCTGGCGTTTCTTTCCGATCGAAGCGGCGCCGGTCAAATCTGGTTACTGAACCTGACCAGCGGAGATCTGCGCCAGATAACGACGCACTACACCGGAGTGGAAAGTTTCATCTGGTCGCATAGCGGCCAGAAGATCGCGTTTGAATCACGGGTCTACCCCGACCTGAACGATCAGACCGGCATGGCAAAACGCGATAGTCTGCAGGAAACGAGTCGGGTAAAAGCCCGCGTCTATGACGAACTTTTATTCCGCCACTGGGACACCTGGTGGGATCATAAACGTGCTCACTTGTTCGTGCTCAACCCCGATGACGGCAAATTTATTGATGTTACGCCGGGCGACTGGGATGCGCCGCCCCTTGCGCTGGGCGGCGGCTATGATTTTACGGCGGACGATACAGAATTAATTTTTAACAGCAATCGGGAGCCGGTCATTGCTACCAGCACTAACAACGACATCTGGAAAGTTGCAGTGCGGGGTGGCGCGGCGATTCGGCTGACGACCAAATGCGCCGAGCGCGATTTCAAGGGCAACGACCATCATCCCCAGTTTTCACCCGACGGTAAAAATTTAGCCTTCCTGTCCATGCGGCGGGCGGGCTATGAGGCCGACAAGTCCGATCTCTTCCTCTTGAATTATGCCAGCGGCAAGTTTACCAATCTGACCGCAAAACATGAGTGCAAAATCGAGTCGTTCGCCTGGTTGCCCTCCGGGAAGGCACTGGTGCTGACCATTCTGGAGCGCGCCCGCGTCAAGATCAAACTGCTCGATGTGCAGACGCAGGCACTGACGACCTTAGTGGCGGATGGTTTCAATGAAAGCATCAGCGTCAGTCCGGACGGCAACTCGCTCGCCTATCTCAAACACAGCACGACCCACCCGGCCGAGCTGTGCGTCTATTCCCTTTCTGCCCAAAAGGCGCGGACCATCACCTCCTTCAACAGCGTGCACTTCAATCAGCTGGAGATGCAGGCGGTCGAGGACTTCGATTTCACCAGTACCGACGGCGCTTCCGTACATGGCCTACTGATTAAACCGCCTTTCTTCGAATCCGGAAAAAAATATCCCCTGGTTTATTTGGTTCATGGCGGTCCGCAGGGCGCCTGGGAAGACGGCTGGCATTACCGCTGGAATCCTCAATTATGGGCGGCTCAGGGCTATGTTATTGCCATGGTCAACTGCCGCGGTAGTGAAGGTTACGGCCAGCAATTTGTAGATGGCATCAACCGTGATTGGGGCGGCCAGGCATTTAATGATTTAGTCGCCGGTCAGAAGTACGTAGTCGAAAAGTACCCGTTCATTGATCCTAACCGACTGGCGGCGGCAGGGGCTTCTTTCGGCGGCTATATGATGAACTGGTTCGCAGGTCATATGGACGCTTTCCGGTATCCGTTTAAAACCCTGATCAGCCACGATGGCTCGTTTAATCTCTATGCCATGCTCCTAACAACCGAGGAGCTCTGGTTCCCGGAGTGGGAATACGCCGGACCTTTCTGGGAAAATGAAGCTATTTACGCCAAGCATTCTCCGCACCAATTCATCCGCAATTTCAAAACCCCGATGTTGATCATCCATGGCGAAAAAGATTATCGTCTTGATTACAGCGAGGGAATGCAGATCTTCACCGCCCTGCGGCGGCAAGGAGTCCCGGCCCGGTTGGTGTTGTTTCCCGATGAGGGACACTTTGTACTCAAACCGCAGAACAGTCGTTTCTGGCATACAACGGTCTTTGATTGGCTTGCCAAATATTTGCAGTAATCCAACCCCCTAACTGACCAAAGTAGCAAATGCGAACTGAGGCGGGTCAGGGCATCGCGTCGGATTGTTTAGCGGTATAGTTGATAATCGCAGTTTTTAATGCAAAATTTGCGTAGCTTTACGCAGAATTGCAGAGGCGTTTATGCGAACCTCGATACTTCCAGTACGGCGTCAGAATACGGCAAGAGTCGCCCGACGAAGCGGGATGGGGCGTGTCATGGTCTGGATTACCCTGCCCCTGACAGTCGTCATTGCGCAAGTTAATTTCACCTCTTCCAATTTGCCGATCGTCGTGATCGATACCGAGGGACAGACTATCCCGGACGAGCCGAAGATTCGCGCCCGGATGGGCATCATCTGGAATCCCGCCAACGCCCGCAATTTAATGACCGATCCATTCAACAACTACGACGGTGCCATTGGCATCGAAGTGCGCGGTTCTTCCTCACAGTATTTCTATCCCAAGAAACAATACGGATTTGAAACCATCGACGACGCCGGAGAAAACAAGGATGTTTCCCTGCTGGGATTGCCCGCCGAAAACGACTGGATTCTGCATGCTCCGTATGGGGACAAAACCCTGATCCGCAACGCTCTGATTTACCAGCTGTCCAATGAAATCGGACGCTATGCCAGTCGTTGCCGGTTCTGTGAACTGGTGCTGAATGGCGAGTATGCCGGACTTTATATCCTGATGGAAAAAATCAAACGGGGCAAAAACCGGGTTGCTGTTTCCAAATTAGAGCCGCAGGAGATCAGCGGTGACGACCTGACCGGCGGTTATATCGTGAAAATCGATAAACTGGAAGGGTCCGAAATTGATGGCTGGTATTCGCCGTTTTTACCTTATCCCGGCGCCCACCAGCACATCTACTATCAGTACCACTATCCGAAAGCCTCAGCCATCGTTACCGAACAGCGTCAGTACATCCAGGGCGTGGTAGCGAATTTTGAGGAGTTGATGAACCGTCCCGATTACGCCGATCCGGTGACCGGCTACCGTACTTTGATTGATTTGCCCTCGGCGGTGGATTTTTTCCTGCTTAATGAATTTCCTAAAAATGTCGACGCCTACCGGCTCAGCGCGTTTCTGTACAAGGACAAAGACAGCGATGACCCGACCCTGCACTTTGGTCCGATCTGGGATTTTGACCTCTCCTATGGTAACGCCAATTATTACAACGGCTGGCTGACCGATGGCTGGCAGTTGGACTATTTCCGGGAAGCCGCGGAGTTCCGCAGCGACGGCTTTCAGGTTCCCTTCTGGTGGAGCAAAATCGCCGCTGACCCGGCGTTTCTCGATTCTGCCGCGGCACGCTGGCAGGTCTTGCGCCAAAATCAATTGTCGCGCACCCACATTTACGCCGTGATGGACTCGATGACTGCCCTCATCCAGGAAGCGCGTGTGCGGAATTTCCAGCGCTGGAACGAAGTCATCGGATACTGGGTCTGGCCGAATTATTACGTGGGCGCCACCTACCTGGAAGAAGTTAACTGGATGAAGCAGTGGATTTATCACCGCCTGAACTGGATGGATCAGACCCTGGCTCAATATAATCGGTTGCATTCAACCACCGGCGACGCAGTCTGCCGCGATCTGCGCCTGGAGCGCTGTTATCCCAATCCCTTCAATAACCAGCTGACTATCAATTTCACCACCACGACAACGGATGGCATCAAACTGACTATCTATAATCTTGCCGGTGGCCCGGTCGACCAAATCTTCTACCAGCCCGGTGCTCCGGGTAATCATTCCCTGTTCTGGCAACCACGGCACATCGCCAGCGGGGTCTATTGGGCAGTGCTGACGGACGGAACCCTCTCCCGTATCCAGAAAGTGCTGTTTTTAAAATAACGCCCCCGCTTGGGCTTGTTTTGTCCTAAGCTTCCCGCACCATCAAACAGTGCTCTATGCCGGCTTCAAGGAACGGCGCTCCTTGTGCCCGGAAACCATGCCGAGCGTAAAAGGATTGTAGATAAAGCTGCGCATGCATTTTGAACCGCTGGTAGCCCCGACGGCGGGCTTCCGCCAACATGTATTCCACCAGCTGATGTCCATAACCACGCCCGCGCCAGGCGGAACGAATGGCAATGCGCTCGAGTTTCGCCCACTCGCCTAAAAACCGCAGACGACCCGCGGCTATTGGTTCACCCTCGCATTCGCCTAAAATGTGGACAGCGCTTTGATCATACTCGTCGACCTCCAGGTCATACGGCACATGCTGTTCCTCAACGAAAACAATCGCCCGTACCGCATGAACCTTCAGAATGTCAGCCGGGGTGGTAGCAATCCGGAACAATGCCGTTTCCACGCGCGACTTAAATATCGAAAATCTTACCCGGGTTAAGGATATTCAGCGGGTCGAAAGCGAGTTTCAAGCGCCGCATCAGTTCGATGGTCGTCGGTTCGAGCACCTGTCCGATAAAATCTTTGCGCTTGTGTCCGATTCCGTGTTCGCCACTGATGGTGCCTCCGAAGCGGACGGTCTGGGCATATAACTCGCGTAGAATTTCGGGGAGTTGATGGTCCCAGGTTTCCAGCGCCATCTCCGGTTTCCGGACTACGGTTGCGTGCAGATTCCCGTCACCGGCATGTCCGTAGCAGGGAATCAGGACGCCGTATTTGTCGGCAATTTGGGTGATTTCCGGAAGAAGCAGGGGAATGGACGCCACCGGAACCACGATGTCCTCCAGGCTTTGGATAGGCGAATATACCTTAAACGCCTCGGCGATGTTGCGCCGGATACTCCAAACCCGTTCCTGAGTCGTATAGTTATCAGCCACGAAAACGTCAATCGCACCCCGGTCCAGACACAATTGACCGATCGTTTCATATTCCTTTTCCAATTGCTCGAGGCTGTTGCCATCAATTTCAATCAGCAACATGGCCCCGGCATCTTCATGCGGCAGGTGTTCGTTGAGATATTTGTAGGCGGTCTGGAAAGACAAACGGTCCATGAATTCCACCGCCGTGGGTATTATGCGCCCCAAGGTCATAATGGCTGGCACCATCCCGATGGCAGTCGTAACATCCGTGAACATTACCAAAAGATCAACTTTCTGGGTCGGTAGGGGCAAAAGTTTGATGATGATCTTGGTGAAGATACCGAGCGTGCCTTCGGAGCCGACCATCAGTTTGACCAGATCATAGCCCACCACATTCTTGACCATTTTGCCCCCCAGCTGGATGATCGCGCCTTCCGGCGTCACAACTTCCAGCCCGAGGATGTAGCGCTCGGTAACGCCGTATTTGACGGCCTTGCCCCCACCGGCGTTCTCGGCGACATTGCCGCCGATAAAACAGGATTCCACACTCATCGGATATCCCGCAAACCAGAGCCCACAGTCTTTGAGCCGGGCATTGATTTCATTGGTAACCACGCCGGGTTCGACTACGACCACCAAGTTTTCGCGGTCAATCTCCAAAATCTCGTTCATCCGCTCGACGGACAAAACGATGCCACCCTTAACCGGTACGGCGCCGCCCGAAAGCCCACTACCAGCCCCGCGCGGCGTGACCGGGATTTTAGAACGGTTGGCCAGTTGCATAATGGCCGCAATTTCCTGAGCGGTGCGGGGTTTGACGACAACCTCCGGCAGATGCGCATAATGTTTCTCGGCAATCTCATCATGGGAATAAGGCTCCAATTTCTCCGGATCGCCAGACAGCACGTACCGACTGCCGACGATTTTTTGCAACTCAGATAGGATTGCGGGTGTAATGGGGTTGTATTCGAATTTTTTCATGCTTGCATATCTCCCTGATTCCGAGAATTAGCGCGTGCTCTTAATTTCTCAAGCAGAAGCGGAATAGCTTCAAAAAGGTCCGCTACGATTCCGAAATTGGCGACCTGAAACAGCTGCGCTTCCGGATCATTGTTGATGGCCACGATATTTTCAGCTGTTTTGATTCCCGCCAGATGCTGGACTGAGCCGGAAATGCCGATGCCGATGTACAATTTCGGGCTGACAGTCTTGCCACTCAGACCCACCTGGTGCGGGTAAGTCGCCCAGCCTAAATCAACCGCGTCGCGCGTTGCTCCGACAGCTCCCTTTAGAATTGCGGCTAATTCACCGACCATTTGAAAATTATCGGATTTTTTGAAACCCTTACCGCCGGCGACGACGATTTCCGCGTCCTGGATGTTCGCCGCCTCTTCAACGTTGGCATGCAAAGCCAGACGTTTGATCCGGCTACTTAACAGCTCGGGAGCTACTGTCTCTGTAAGGAGTGTGCCCGTGCGGGCCGGGTCAGGCGGCAGTGGTTTGTTGGAATGCGGACGCACCGTCGCCATCTGGGGGCGATGGAGTGGAGTTTTGATGGTGGCCAAGATGTTTCCACCAATCGCCGGGCGGGTCTGAATCAGATTGCCGGTTTCATCTTCGATATCCAGATCCGTGCAGTCAGCTGTCAGACCGGTGGCGCACTTGACCGCCAGAGCCGGCATGACCGATCGACCCGTAGTCGTGGCACTGGCGATCATAATTTCCGGCTGATACTTCCGGATCAGGTGCAGAAGAGTATTGACGTAGGGTTCCGGCAGATAATATTTTAAAACCGGGTGTGCGACCACCAGCACTTGATCGGCTCCGTAATGATAAAGAGTAGCTACATTGTTACTCTCGAACGCCTCACCTAACAGCACGGCCACCAACTGACAGCCGCGCTTATCCGCCAGCGCCCGCCCTCGGCGCAGGAGTTCATAAGTTACCAGCCTAATTGTGCCATTTTCCTGTTCTCCTAAAATCCAGACATTTTGATTCGCCATATTACTTTCCTGATGTCTCAAATGATTTCTTTCTGGACTAAATAATTGACCAGCTTATCCAATGCCATATCCAGTTCGTGCTCATCTTTGGGTCGAATGAGCTCTCCGTGACGGGCGACTTGCGGCGTCGAAATCCGTACCACGCGGGTCGGGGAACCTTTCAGGCCGAGGAACGCCGGATTGGCGTCAATCTGTTGCGGGCCCCAGACGGGCAGGTCCATTTTCTTGGCGGTCAGCTTGCCTTTCAGCGATGGCAGGCGGGGAAAATTGATTTCCTTGACCACGGTCAGCAAGCAGGGCTGTTCGACGGCAAGGGTTTCATAGCCGTTCTCTACCATCCGCTCAACAATCAAATCTGTGTCCCGTACTTCCCGAATGGCACTGATATAAGTCGCAAAGGGCAGGTCTAACCAGGCGGCGATACCCGGCCCCACCTGGCCAGTGTCACCGTCGGTGGCGCGTTCCCCGCAAATAATCAGGTCAAAGACACCCAACTTCCGGATTGCCTGAGCCAGGACATAGGAAGTCGCCCAGGTATCGGCACCGGCAAAAGCCTTGTCGCTGAGCAACAGGCCGTCGTTGCAGCCCATGGCAATGGCTTCCTTGAGTGCCAGGGCGGCTTTGGGCGGCCCCATGCTGATCGCTACCACTGCACCGCCCCATTTTTCCTTCAGGGTCACGGCGGCTTCGATCGCATATAAATCAAGGGGGTTAACGATCGGTTCAACCCCTTCGCGCACCATGGTCCCGGTCACGGGATCCATTTTGACGTTGCTGGTTTCGGGAACCTGTTTGATAGGAACGACGATTTTCAAGAGTTACTCCCCATTTGATTATCTGGAAATCGTACTGTCGGTATATAGGTTGACGTTGTTTTAGGCCTCTTTTTCAGGTAGCCGGGATTTCATATCCTCAATCAGCGCCTTGATTTCATTGACCCGTGAACGAATCTTCTGCAGTAGTTCCTGGTCATTCGAGCTCACACTATCACTTTTCTGATTTTCCATTGTGACCTTTCCGGCACCAGTTAGCCAATGAACGGACCGACCGGCGCAATTTCATTAATTCATACCTATTCTCAGGTATGGGCGCTAATGTAAATATTTTCTGCCTGAGATAACAGAACATTTCGGAGCCGAAAAAATTTTAACCGGCATAACGCGGTGGCCTATGAACATATCCGTTCCATCATCACTTTATAATTAATCTGATTAGCGACGTGCGCCCGGGGAAATCAACGACTCTCGGAATCACGCTCCTTCGGGTAACCGGCACGTTGCATACCTGGTAGAGTCGACGCATGCCGGAGTACAATGAATTATGGGCGAACGGCAAGCAATAGAACGACACGATGGACTTTTAGCCAGAGACTACAATAGTGAGAGTCCGCTGACTGAAACCGCTGGTCGAATCGCCCTGCCCTACCATATTTTATTTTATGCCGAATTTCGTCTATATTTGTACTGTTCCAGAGTCTTTGACAAGCATGTCCGTTACATCTCAGTTGACCAGGTGATAATTTCCCGGAGTGCAGTCCGGAACCGATATGATTTTCAAAGACCATTGTATGAAGTGAGGTATGGTATGCCGCGGAATCCGCAAAATAAATCCCCTCGAACCCTCGCACCGGAAAATCCGCCGACGGAAAGTCTCACAACGTCCCAAATAGCCCTGGAGCTCATGGAGACCCAGGCCGATTTGGCTCTGGTGAACCGTATCAACAGCGCCGCTAACCGGGGCGAAGACCTGTTTTCAGTCATGCAATTCATCTCGGAGGAAGTCAGTCGGCGATTTCGGGCCCACCGCTCGACACTCTATCTGATTACCGATGATCGCCAGTATCTGACCACGCCTTTGGTCAACCTGGACCCGGATTTAAAGAACCGGATTGAACAGCTCATCGGACATCCGCTCCCCTCTATCAAGATTCCGCTGGCAGCACCCACCTTCATCAGCGAAATCCTCGCCGATGGCCGAGCGCAGATCCTGACGGAGCGAAAATCAATCATCCGTCTGATTACTGATTTTACGTTCACCGTGGATTTGCCCGCCGCACTGCGCAAAGTCATCGTAAAATTGGCGCCTCAAATTTTCAGCCTGACCGGTATCCAGTCGGTGATTGTGATTCCCCTGAAAATCAGAAACGAAATCATCGGTTTGTTAGATGTTTCCCGCAATTTCGATTTCCAGCCTTCCGATCTAACGCGTCTGCAGGCTGTCGCCGAACAACTGACTGCCCTGGTCGACCGGTCACGGTTTGCCGCCCGTTTAATGGACAGTGAAGATAAATTCAAATACGTATTTACCAACTCCCCTATCGGTAAATCCATCACCCTGCCTGCGGGAGAAATCAACGTTAATCAGGCTTTTTGCCAGATGCTCGGCTATACCGAGGCCGAACTCCGCCATAAAAAATGGCAGACAATCACTCATCCTGACGATATCGCCGCTTCGCAGGAATGCGTCAAGCAGCTTCTTTCTGGCCAGCAGTCCACCTATCGCTTTGTCAAGCGCTACCTCCGTAAGGACGGCGGCATTATCTGGGCTGACGTGATTTCTGCATTGAGGCGCGATTCGACGGGTACACCGCTCTATTTTCTGACTTCCATCCTGGATATCACGGAACAGCGGCGGGCGGAAACCCAAGTACTGAAAAACAAGGAGCGCCTCGAGAGCCTGCTGAAAATCGTCACTTACCCTTCCGGTGGTACTTCTCAGGAGCTATTGGATTTAGCTCTCGAAGAGGCGATCCGGCTGACCGAAAGCAAGATCGGTTATTTGTACCATTATGACGAGAAAACGCACCTCTTTGAATTAAATACCTGGTCCAAAGAAGTGATGCATGAATGCGCCGTATTAAATCCCCAAACCACCTACCAACTGGAGAAAACCGGGATCTGGGGCGAAACCGTGCGTCAACGCCAACCGATCCTAATCAATGATTTTCAGACTCCGCATCCCCTGAAAAAGGGCCATCCGGACGGGCATATTGTCCTGCACAAATTTCTTTCGATTCCCGTCATCATCGAGGGTAAAATCGTGGCTGTTGTGGGCGTTGCCAACAAAGCCGACGATTACGTTGACGAAGATATTAAACAACTGACCCTGCTAATGGATTCGGTCTGGAAAACTGTCGAGCAGCGGGCGGCCGAGACTGCTCTGCGCGAAAGCGAGGAAAGGTTCCGCAGTCTCTACGAAAACACCTCTGTCGGATTGTACCGCACCACTCCTGACGGTCGGATTATAATGGCCAATCCGGCGATTGTCAAAATGCTCGGTTACGATTCTTTCGAGGAACTTGCGCAACGCAACTTGGAAGCAGAAGGTTTCGAACCTTCCTATGCCCGCCATTTCTTCCGTAAACAGGTCGAACGCGAAGGGGAAATCCGGATGCTGGAAGCCGCCTGGAGACGTCGCGACGGAACTACGGTCTTCGTGTTAGAAAGCGCGCGAGTCGTGTGTGACGAAGCTGGTAATGTCCTATACTATGAAGGCACTGTCCAGGATATTACCGAGCGGAAACGCGCCGAGGAAGCATTGAAAGAACGCGAGCGGATGTCCGCTATCATGATTCAAAACCTGCCGGGCTTCGTCTACCGCTGTCGCAACGACCGGGATTGGACCATTTCCTATATTAGTGCCAGTTGTTTGGAAGTTACCGGTTATCAACCTGCAGAGCTTATTGACAATCGCAAGTTGACCTATAGCGACCTGATTGTTCCGGAATACCGGCAAACGATCTGGGAGAAAACTCAGCGCAGTGTCGCTGATCATTCTTATTTTGAATATGAATATCCTATCCGCACTGCCAGAGGTGAGATCAAATGGATCTGGGAACGCGGGCGGGGTGTATTCGATGAGAATGACCAATTGCTTTTCCTTGAAGGATATGTTGAAGACATCACCGATCGTAAAAATGCCGTAGATGCTTTACAGGAATCGGAAAGCCGCTACCGGCGCGCGATCGCCGTGACTGGTGCTGTGCCCTACGTAGATGAAATGACCCCCCGGCGCTACACATTCATGGGCGAAGGTATCCTGGAATTGACCGGTTACACCATCGCAGAGATGACTCCGCAGTTGTGGAATTCCCTGATCCAGAAAACAATCCTCCTGGGCGAACTGGCTGGTCAAACCATCCCAGAAGCCCTGTCCACGATCAGATCCGGCAAAGTACGCACCTGGCAGTGCGACAACCTTATCCGGTGTAAAGATGGCGCCCTGCGCTGGGTGGTTGACACCGCCATCTTTACCTACAATACCGAAGGCGAACTCACCGGCTCAATCGGGATTTTGCAGGACATCACGGAGCGCAAACAGAGTGAAGAAATTCTGCGGCAATCGGAAGCTCGCTTCCGCTCCGTCTGGGAAAATTCTTTCGATGGCATGCGGCTGATTGACGATCAGGGCCGGATCGTCATGGTCAATGCCGCCTTTTGCAAAATGACCGGCAAAACCCGCGCTGAACTCGAGCACCAGCCTTTTACTGTTGTCTACCTGGAAAAGAATCGCCCGACCATGCTGGCCAAACAACTCGAAAGAATGCGGAATGGCACCATCGAATCCAACTTTGAACGCTGTCTGACACTCTGGGACGGACGCCGGTGCTGGTTTGAGCTTTCCAATTCGGTAATCGAGAACGTTGCCGGACAGCGTCTCCTGCTCAGCGTGTTCCGCGATATCACGGAACGTAAAATGGCTGAGGAGAATTTGCGGAACAGCGAGGAAAAATTCCGCCATTTGGTACAGACATCGTCCGATCTGGTTTGGGAAACTGATGCGGCGGGACGTTATACCTATTTCAGCGCTAACGCCCGCGAGGTTTTGGGGTACGAGGCCACGGAATTCATTGGCCAGACTCTGTTGGAAATTTATGCTCCTAAAGATAGGGAAAAACAGGCAACCGATCTTCGCGCTTTACTGGACAAACCTCGTATGCTGAAAGGTTCGGAGCAGACTTTTTTACATCACGACGGACGCCTGCTCAGCATAGAGCTGAATGCCATTCCGCTTTTCGACGGCACCGGGCACTTCACTGGCTACCTGGGAACGATGCGCGATCTAACCATCAGGAAACAGGTAGAACAGGAAACGCAAAAAATCCAGAAGCTGGAATCCCTGGGCATCTTGGCCGGTGGCATCGCTCACGACTTCAATAATCTGCTGACCGGAATTATGGGGAACATTTCCCTGGCCAAACTTAAAAGCCAGGGGACTGCTGCCTATGCCTCACTCGACCAGGCGGAACGCGCCGCCCTACGTGCGAAAAATTTGACTCAACAATTGCTGACTTTCGCCCGGGGTGGTTCACCCGTGAAGGAGACCACTTCAATCGCGGAATTAATTAAGGAAGCCGCCAGTTTCACTCTGCGCGGTTCGAACGTCTCCTGTGTCTATAATTTTCCGGAAAACCTGCCCACGGTTGACGTAGATCGGGGACAAATCGCACAGGTCATCCAGAACCTGCTACTGAATGCCGTCCAGGCTATGCCGGAAGGTGGCAGTATTACCATTGGCGCCGAAACCATCCGGTTGAAAGAACAGGAAAAATTCAATCTACCCGCCGGTAACTATGTGCTCATTCGGGTGATCGATTCAGGCGTGGGAATTGCCGAAAAGCATCTGGCCCGAATTTTCGATCCTTATTTTTCCACCAAACAACATGGCAGTGGCCTGGGATTATCAGTCGTCTATTCCATCATTAAACAGCATAACGGTAACATTGGCGTCGAGTCCAAGTTAGGCGAAGGAACAACTTTTTCAATTTATCTTCCGGCGCAGGATCGCCCTTTAGTCACTACCGAAAAAACTGAAGAACAAATACTGGTTGGTTCGGGACGTATCTTGATTATGGATGACGAAGACACCGTGCGGGAAGTTTGCTGTGCCATGCTGGAAAGTCTCGGCTATGAGACGGTAGCCGTCATCAATGGTGAAGAGGTGCTAAAACAATATCAGCAGGCTCGCAACACCGGTCAGCCCTTCGATGCCGTGATCATGGACCTGACCGTTCCGGGGGGAATGGGCGGCAAAGAAACACTCAAAGAACTCATGGTGCTCGATCCACAGGTCAAGGCTCTCGTTTCGAGCGGTTATTCAAATGATCCCGTGATGGCCAGTCCGCTGGAATACGGTTTTGTCGGTGTCATTCCCAAACCTTTCCGCCTCGAAGAAATCAGTCGGGTGCTGAGCAGGGTACTGGATCAAAAACGATAAAGGATAAATTCGAGACGGGAAGGGTTTTCGACTAACCTGTTATCTGTATTTGACTTGACCCGGTTGGGATTTCCCGCCTTGATTAGTCTGTCCGCCGCTTCAGGCGGAGAACCTACAACCTCCTTCGAAAGGAGAACTGTTTGGTCATCAGGGCGCTATTGAATTTAACTTGTGGACGCTGTGGGATTCGAACCTACGACCCCCGCCTTGTAAGGGCGATGCTCTAACCAGCTGAGCTAAGCGTCCTGGTTGGCCGACAAAAAGCGGGCAAATTTAAATATATTTGCCACAATCGCCAGCTATTTTCTGACCGCCAATTCGAGCACTTCCGCCATTTCCTTGACGAAGTCGAACCGCATTTCATTTTTAATCTGGCGGGGAATTTCAGTCAGATCCTTGCGGTTTTGCTCTGGCAGGAGCACTCGTCGCAAGCCGGCACGGTGAGCGGCCAGGACTTTTTCCTTGACCCCGCCAATGGGTAAGACAGCCCCCCGCAGGGTGATTTCACCGGTCATGGCGAGATTGTCTTTAATCTTTTTTCTTTTCAGGAGCGAATAGATCGCAGTCAGGATGGTTACGCCGGCGGAAGGTCCATCTTTAGGAATTCCGCCCGCCGGGACGTGTACGTGAATGTCGGTTTTGGCGAACGTATCTTCTTCGATTCCCAGCGCGGAGGCGTTGGAACGGATATAACTCAGGGCGGCTTCCGCCGACTCCTTCATGACCTCACCCAGCTGACCCGTTAGGTTAAGTTTGCCGGTGCCGCGCATGCCGGTCGCTTCCACAAACAGGATGTCGCCACCGACCGAGGTCCAGGCCAAGCCGATTGCCACTCCCGGTTTAGACAGACGCTCGGCGATATCCACAAAGAAACGGCGTGGACCGAGATAATCCTCAACTGCCTTCTCGTCCACCACAAAAGCCTTTTTCTTTTTATTATTCGTCGCTACTTCCCGGGCAATTTTGCGGCAGATGTTGGCAATCTCGCGTTCCAGGTTGCGCACTCCGGCTTCCCGGGTGTAGCTGTTGATGATATGGCGGATTGCCTGGTCGGCGAACTCAGTGCGGGTTGCGTTCAGGCCGTGTTCCTTGATCTGCTTGGGGATCAGAAAGGTTTTGGCGATATTCAGTTTTTCTTCCTCGATATAGCCACTAAATTCGAGCATTTCCATGCGATCCTTCAGGGCGGGCAGAATCGTATCAACCATATTGGCGGTCGCAATAAACATCACTTTGGACAGGTCATAGGTAACTTCCAAATAATGATCGCTGAAGGTCGAGTTCTGCTCCGGGTCCAGCACTTCCAGGAGAGCGGAACTCGGATCGCCGCGGAAATCAGCGCCGACCTTGTCAATTTCATCCAGCATAAAAATCGGATTGCTGGACTCGCTTTTACGGATGCTCTGCAGGATGCGCCCGGGCAAGGCTCCGATATAGGTGCGGCGATGCCCCCGGATTTCTGCTTCATCCCGCACGCCACCCAGAGAAATGCGGATAAACTTGCGTCCCATCGCCCGCGCAATGGATTTGCCCATCGAAGTTTTGCCCACGCCCGGGGGGCCGACGAAACACAGGATCGGGCCTTTGACCGAGGCTTCCGGATCCTGCTCCTGTTTCAATTTGCGAATCGCCAAGTATTCGAGAATCCGATCCTTGACCTTCTCGAGTCCGTAGTGATCCTCGTCAAGGATTTTCTGCGCCTGGCTGATGTCCACACTGTCCGTCGTGTAGATGCCCCACGGCAGGTCCACCAACCAATCGAGATAAGTACGCGAGACGGTGTACTCAGGCGAAGCTGGCGGAATTTTACGCAGTCGGTCGAGTTCTTTCTCCGCGATCTTGCGGGCTTCGTCCGTCATTTTGGAGTTGGCGACTTTTTCTTCCAATTCCTTCAGCTCAAGAGTGCCTTCGTCTTCGCCCAATTCCTTCTTGATGGCCTTAAGCTGCTCGCGCAGAAAATATTCTTTCTGGGTTTTGGAGATTTCATCCTGGACTTCGGACTGGATGCGATCGCCGAGCTGAATGCGCTGGATTTCACGATTGAGGATCAGCATGGCTTTTTCCAGGCGCCGCCTGACATCCAGCTCCTCAAGAATCTCCTGCTTCTCCTGCACCGGGACATTGATCAGGTGCACGACGCGATCGATCAACCGGCCGGGGTGCTGAAAGGAGCCGAAGATGGAAGATTGTTCTTCGCTGAGATAGGAAGCGATTTTGCTTAGTTTCTGATACAGCTGACGGATGTTCGCCAGCATGGCATCAATTTCGATGCTGGCGGAGTATATTTCCTGCGCTTTCTGCACCGCGCCCTTGAAGTAGGGTTCGGTCTGGATGTAAGATTGAATTTTGGCGCGCTCGATACCCTGAACGATGGCGCTTTTACTGCCGTCCGGCATATTGAATATCTTCAGCACCTGGGCAATCGTGCCCCATTCGAACAGATCCTCCTTCTCGGGATTTTCCAGGGTGTTTTCCTTTTGCGCCACCACGAGGATGCGTTTCTTGGATTCCGGCAGTTCCTCGATTAAACGCAGACTGCGTTCCCGTCCGATGTAAATAGGAATCACCTGTTGCGGGAAAAGCACTGTATTGCGCAGAGCCATGATGGGCAGAATTTCCAGGGCGCCCAAGATGCTTTCTAATTTGTCTTTGTCATTTCTTTCGTCTTCCGGCATTAAAAGCTCCTTTTACAGAGAGATATAGATATTGGATGTCAAGGTGCTTCACTTTTTCTGGTAATCTATTTCATTTAGAACCTGCATCACCCGCAAGGTTACTTCATAACTGCCCTGCTGGTCTTTACCGCTGATATGCGGAAAGAGACCGTTAGGCAGTTGCTGGTCGATGAGCCAGTCGAGGGCTTTGTGAAAATTGGGATGCGTATGCACGGAGCTCATCGGCGCTAAGGCTTCGAGGAAGCGCAGCGTGCCGCCCCGGAACAGCCCGTTGTCCGAGAAATCACTGTAAAGATAATTCCAGGCATCCGGTTCCGGGAAAAGCGCAGTGGTGTCCGGTTGCAGATAATTTTCCAACAAGAACTGTGCGCTACGCTCCGTGTGCGTGGATTTGCGATGCCGGGAATGGTTCGTAAAAGCCTGGGTGATAATCACGGTCGTCCAGACGCTACTCCGCACATTATTCAGCGTCTTGCCGCTGGATACGGTGCTGGGTGAGAGCCAGCCGCCGTCGGGCCGTTGCCTTTTGGCTAACCAGCGGTAGCCCTTTTCGACAAACGGATTGCCCGCCAGGCCGTAACGCGCCAACAGCCAGAGCACCTGCCCCTGGTGATGAAACAACAGGGGGAACTTGCCATCGGGTTTCTGGTTCTTCAGCAGGGCAATCAGACCTTTCTGAATCGGCACCATTTCCCGGGTACAGCCGTAGTGCAATAATTCGGTCATGTTCTGCAATTGCTGCAGGAACAACATGGCCTTCTGATGCTCTTCGACCGTAAAATGGGTACTCAATTTCCACTGTCCGTCGGGTTGCTGAGCATTCAGTAACTTTACCCGCGGCTTGTAATGGATCAGGTTCTGGCCTATGCGTTCCAGTAAATCGGTATTCCTGGGCAGGAAAGATTTAGCGGCCGAATAACTTACCGGAAGAGGGGCCTGTTCAATCAGAACCGGCAGAGGATCAATTTTGAGAGTCTTCAACCAGGTTTTCTTGACTGTGGACATATTTACTCACACCAACGGATTAGAATTTCCAACTAACAGCAGTATAAAATCATGGTAGCGGCTACCGTTTATTCTGAATATAAAACCGCGGGCGGTTGCAGGAGGGGGTACAAACCGACGGGAAAAGGCATCTTGACCAAAAGCTGTTTTCTCATTATCAAAAGCACTGAAATGCGCCGTAATATGGATTCTATTGTCCTGAAATGCAAGAAAAATTTAACCTTCAGTCGGGATCAAGCATGGTGAGAATCGGTCTGACCGCAGCGTAATTCCTGGCGCAAAAATGCGCCTCAGCGAGCTCCGCACACCGGGCATGGCTCAGGAAGCCGACCGTGACCGTCCCGGAGGCAACCGCCGCCCGTACGCCGTTGACCGAGTCTTCGATCACCAGTGTTTCGCCCGGTTTGGTACGGAGCAGGCGACAGATGAGCCGATACGGTTCCGGGTGAGGTTTGGTATGCCGGACATCGTCAGCGGTGACTGTTACCTCGAAATGATCAACGACCGCTGTATTGGCGTAAATCCAGTGCAGAAAAGACCGCGAGGTCGAGGTCACTAAACCCGTCGCGTACTGCGTCCGAATTTCGGCATAAAACCGTCGGAAGCCCGGAATATAACTCAGCCCCCGCTGAAATTGATCTCGCAACAGGGCCCGCCCCACCCGACGTAATTCAGCAACTGGCGCCCTGATGCCGTAGCGCTGGCGTGCCAGTTCCAGGAAAGCTTGTTCCGAAGTCCCCTGAAACAACTTCCAGTCTGTATCGGGGACCTCAACCCCGTAGTTGCGGAACAGGAGTCGCTCGGCTTGCTGGTAAAGTGGCTCTGAGTCAACCACCACACCGTCAAAATCAAATACTATGGCGCGGATCGGCATGCGCAGTCAGAGTAACCAGCCAGCAAGGAGATAAAGAACCAGGGCAATCACGGCGGCAAAAACCGCATACGGCAACTGAGTATTGACATGATCAATATGATCGCAGGCCGAAGCCATCGAAGCTACGATGGTCGTATCGGAAATCGGCGAGCAATGGTCGCCAAAAACGCCTCCTGCCAGTACTCCCGAAACCACCAGCGGCAGAGACACATTCAACGAACCCGCCAGGGGCACTGCCAATGGAATCATTAAAGCGAATGTTCCGAAGCTCGTTCCGGTGGCAAATGCCACCAAGGCGGCTCCCGTGAAAATCACCGCTGGCACCAAAGCGGGCGGCAACAATGTAGTCGCCATTTGCGCGATGAAGGCTCCGGTCCCCAATTGCTTGCAGGTCTGCCCCAGGGCAAAGGCCAACAGCATCAGGAGCGCCAATGAGATCATCCCCCCGGCGCCTTTTAAAATCAGGTCGGTGAGCTCTCTTACAGACATCAGTTTCTGGCATCGGTACATCAATCCCGCCACTCCAATCGCCAGGCTCACGGACCAAAAAACCGCGGTCGAGCCGGAACCCTGCGTGATCCGCCCCTGACCGGTAATGATCAGAAAGAACGGCATCGCCAAACTCATGATAATGACCGGGACGAGCATGTTGCGCGCCAAATACGGTCGCCCTGCGATCGGTTGCATCTCGATGATGGTCTCATCAACCAGGGGAATAGCCCCGTCGCGCAGGATTTTATTTTCTTCCCGTACCCGGCGCTCAGCCCGCCGCATCGGACCGAAATCCCAGCCAGTGAGCGCCAAAACCAGCACCATCAGCACTGTAACTATGGCATAAAAATTCAGCGGCACGGAGCGCACCAGCACCCCTGTTGGATCACCCACGCCCTGCGCGGTGAGTAATCCGATGATAAATGCGCCCCAGGCATTGAGTGGCAGGAGCATACAAACCGGGGCTGAGGTCGAGTCGGCGATGTAGGACAATTTCTCGCGCGAGATTTTCAGGCGATCGAAAAGCGGACGACAAACTGTACCGACAATCAGTATCTTGATACTCGACTCAATGAAAATGACGACGCCTAATAACCACGCTAATAACCGGGCACCGCGGGAGGATTTGACCCACCGGCGCGATAGCAGAAAAGTGACGAAGCCGTGCACCCCGCCGGAACGCTGGGTCAATGCAATCAAACTGCCGACCAGAGCGCTGAACAAAATGACCCGCGTATTGTCGGCATCCCGAAATACGTTCACCATGGCTTCCAGGGTCGCGGCCAGGCCTGCCACGGGATTGGCGTGCGCAAGAATCGTCCACCCGATCCAGATGCCAATGCCCAGCGAAAGATACACCTGCCGGGTCAGGATTGCCAGAGTGATGGCAATCAGCGGTGGCAAGAGCGCCAGCCAGCCATAGGTATTCATTGAAAGTCCCCCATCAAAATAGTCAATCTGTTAGCCTGTTACTCGGAATCCTGATCCTTTTCCTGCTCCGGCCTGGAGACGCCGTATTTTTTCTCCCAAATCTGGGGATATAATTTTTTCATACAATCCGGACAAATGCCATGTGAAAAATCCGCCGTTGTGCGTTCACGCATATATAGCTCGACGTCCTGCCAGTAGCCCTGGTCATCGCGGATTTTTTTACAGGCGGCACAAATGGGTATCAGGCCTCTTAATTGCTTGATTTCGCTAATATCGGTATACATGCCATAGACCGCCAGGGTTTGATTGTCGAGCTCGATGGGCACGCCTTGCAGTAATACGTCAAGCAGGGTCCCGTCCTTACGCCGGCGGACGGTTTCCTTCCAGATAGAGCTACCTTGGATAACCTTTTGGGTTAATTCCGTGGCTTCCTGGATCCGCATAGCGGGCACCACCAGATCGTTGATTGATTTACCGCGGGCTTCCTCTAAAGTGTACTGGAATATTTTGGCGAACCCCTGATTGATGTCCACCACCCGATCGTTATGATCCAAAATGACAATGGCCGTGGGCGTGGCGTTAAACAATTGTTCGAAATAAGCCTTCTGACGCTGGATTTCGAGCTCCGCCTTTTTCCGGTCGGAAATGTCCCGCAGAACGCCGAAAGTCGCTTTCTGCCCGTTATATTCAATTATCTTGACATTGGCCTCGACGTATACCTGAGCACCATCCTTTTTGCGCAAAGAGACCTCGTAGCGGGTAGGCACGGTTTCTCCCCGCTCGCGGCGCGCACGGCGTTCCTCAAGCGTTTTCAGCCCCTCTTCTGAGTATATTTCGTGATAATCCTTGCCCTGCAATTCGTTTTCGGTATAACCGAGCAGCTCAGCAAACTGATGATTGCAAAAAATAAATTTATCGCTCTGGCTAATGACAACGGCATCGTTAATGCTGTCGATCAAAAAATGATATTTTTTTTCTGATTCCCGAATGGCCTCTTCCGCTCGCCGGTACTTGACCGCAATGGCGATCTGTTCTCCGATGGTCTCCAGCAAATCCATATCCTGATTATGGAAGGCTTGGACGTCATCGAAACTGCGAAAGGTCATGATACCGACAATCTCGCCTTTGATTTTCAGCGGTACCCCCAACCAGATTTTGGGCGCTGGACCATGTGTTTCAGTGCCGCTTTGCGCAACTAACTTCTGATATCGTTGGGAACGTAAAAGTAGGGAATGCCCCTTGTTTACCACTTCCTTCACCAGGGCATGACCGGCGGAAAATTCGCTGTCGGTATAGTCTCCATAGCGGTCCCGACAATAAAGGATTTTAATCACGTTGCGGTCTGCGTCCAGCCAGCCCAGACGAAAATTGCTCGCGTCGATTATCTGCCCCAGCGCCTTGTGGATGGCCTCGCACAGCTCGTGCAGTTCGGTCGTGTCCTGGACGGCATGCGAGATGGCATAACTCACCGCATTCAGGTTCTCGGCTTGCTTGCGCTTGGTAATATCCTGATAAAGCACCAGAATACTGTCCAGCTGCCCGTTGACCTCAATCGGGGCGGCGGAGATGGAGACCGGGATCGGTGTGCCATCTTTCCGGCGCCGCAGGGTTTCGAAATTCAAGTAGCCGCCGGTTGCCTGTTGATCCAGATTTTGCGCTTCCGCCTGTGCTTCCGCCGGCACCAAAACCTCATTGACATGCTTACCGACGACTTCCTGGAGTTGGTAGCCGAAAGCTGCGGTAAAGCGCGGATTGATATCCTGAATATGAAAATCGCGGGAAAGGTAGATCGCCGGTTCGGGAATCCCATTGAAGACCCGCTCCAGCTTTTGCCGATGCTCGTAATCGCTTTGCTGGGCCTGGCGCCGGATCTGCTGTTCCGAAGCCTGGGCCAATAATTCCGCCAGTGAAGCCGTAAAATTTTTCTCGTCATTCTCCCAGAAACGTACCTGACCGGTATGTTCGATACACAGAATGCCGGTGACTTTGCCTCCCGTGATAATCGGAGCATCGAGCAGGGACACGATGCCGTAAGGACGCAGATACGTTTCGGCAAACTCTATCGTCTGGGGATCGTTCTGGGCGTCAGGGGCATCGATGAAACGCACATGGTTCAGCGTCCTGAAATAGAGCGGATAAGTGCGGTAGGGCAGCCGCATTCCGGATGAATGCCGGTTCTGGTCCGCTTCGTACAGGTCAATACACTCCAGCTCGGTCGCATCGGGATTGAACAGCCAGACGTTACTGCGACTGACGTGCAGAGTGCGGGCGGATAACTCCGTCACCTGCCGCACAAGTTCCATAAAACTGGCCTCTCCAACCAGGCGCGCCATCCTTACCAACACTTCATATTGCCGCAGGTGACGTTGAGCATGACTGCTGTTGACCTCTTTAACATTCATTAAATGATCGGTTGGTGGTTGACTGCGTTTTTTCATGGATTATTCAGGTTGTTATTTTACCGTTCAGGACAATGGAAATAGGATGGTGAATTTCAAACCGCCGGCGGGCTCATCGCTCACTTCGATCCGAGCCTGGTAGCTGGTCAGTAACAGGAAAGCGTTGTAGATTCCGAATTTGATGGAAATGGCCTGATCGGCGGTTGCATCTTGCGCCATTTCTGATTTGATAAATCCGGGAACAAACAGGCGGTCGACTTCTGTCGCCGATAAAGCGGCCTTGCTGGTACTGATCTCGAGCGTCAGACTGTGCGCGTCAGCGTAGGTAGCCACAGTCAATTCCCTGATCGCCGCTGTAGCAAGGCCCTGAGTGCAAAACTGTAGAATCGTGGAAAGGCTCTGGGTAAAATCAATATATTGGCCGGTAATAGTCGGCAGATTGTACTGGAGTTGCAGTTTTTTAGTTACCTGCTGACGGAACAGGGGGTCAGCCTCCATGAACAGGAGCTCGCTTTTCAGCAATTCGTTGAGATGGATTGCGGTAGGCTGATCGTCCTGCTCCCGGGCAATTTTTGCGATAAGTTTGGTGAGCAGGTTATCAATCTTTTTGACGTTGGCGATAATGAGTTCAAGCTCTTTTTGTTCAGGCTGGTGTACCTGGAGCATTTGCGCCCGTCCCATTATTACCGTTAGTGCGCTTTTTATATTCTGAAAAACGGGCGCAATCTGCAGGCCGAGCGTGGCTAAGCGCTGTTGCTTGAGCATTTTGATTTCCATATTCTGCCGAATGCGCTCGAACTGGCGGCGCGCAGTATTGTCGCTGATAATGGCGAAGGTGGCGATGGCGCCGCGGTATTCGGCGATCACGGGATGGACTTCGACTTCGACTTCACTTCCGTCTTTATGCAGGAAGGTGGTTTCGTAAGTGGCAGGAGGAATAAGCCCTGAGTGACGCATTTTCTGGCGCTCCAGCAGGAGTTGCTGACCCTTGCGGGAAAATATCTCCCGGTAATCCCGCCCGACCAGCTCCTGCGGCTGATACCCCAACAATTCGGCTAACCGGCGATTCACAAAGACAAACCGATCGTTCTGACTGATAACCAGCCCGTCGTTGATTTTATCCACCAGCAAATGATACATTTGCTCCGATTGACTCAGACTGCGCATGATATTCAGACGGTCCAGGGCATTAGTGAAAATGTCCGCAACGATTTTCAGCAGATTGATTTCACTGGTTTGCCACCGGCGCGTGGCGCGAACCGCATCGAAGCCGATAAAGCCAACCATTTCCGTATTGCGAAGCAGGGGTACGACGAGCAGGGACTTGATATCCTGCGCCTGAAAATCCTGTTTCTCAAGCCGCGCTTTGGCTGGCAATTGGGTGATGGCGTAAACGTCAATGACCTCCCTGCGGCTGAAACACTCCCTGAGCCAGGGACGTTCTGCCAGCGCCACTCGCTGCAGGTTTTTCCGCTGGGGAGTGATACCTTCCCGGCACCATTCGTGGGTGTTCGAGATAAATCTGCGGTCCTCAGAAAAAGTGAACAAATAACATCGGTCTACGCCATAATACTCGCCGATCGTCCGGAGGCTGACATTGATATGATCATCCAGCTGTTCTTCGCTAAAATTGATGAACAGCGTAGAAATTTTCAGGATCAAATTCTCGAACTTTTCCACAGTCAATCCTCGATCATAGCGCTAAAATAGGCGATTCGCATCAATTTCGCAATGCCTAAGGAGTCAGCGTCTAAGCATTCAGGTGATAACCGCGCAAATAATTGCTGAGCGTGGCGACATCTATAAACTGATGGGCGTGAATGCCGAGTGCCGCCGCGCCGGCCACATTTTCCGGAAGATCGTCAATAAAAATGGTTTCCTCGGGTGCGACTGCCGCTTGCTTGAGTGCCGCCAGGTAAATCCGGGGCTCCGGTTTCAGCGCCTGCACTTCATAGGACAGCACCAATCCATCCAGCTGCTCGAGAATGGCATATTTGGCTCTGATGGCGCGAATATGCAGGGCATTGGTATTCGAGAGTAACCAGATCGGAACAGTGCGCCGGATATTTTGGGCCAATCGCCAGACATCGGCCTGCAGCTCGAATGCCGCCTGCCAGATGGATAGCAGGCGCTCTGCCGCCAGCGGCTTTTGGATTTCTAATACTTGTCGAATACGCCGCAGGTATGCCTCAGTCGTTAACCGTCCTTTTTCAAATTCGATTTCAACCTGTCCAATTTCCGGTGTCGTCAGCTTGTCGGCAGAGAGTCCGGTCAGGGCCGTAAATTGCCGTATTGCGGCACCTTTATCCACTTTTACCAGGACGTTGCCCAAATCGAAAAAGACGCACTTAATCACGGAAGGAAATCGCGGCGAGCGCCGTTTATTCGGCGTTGATATCCGTGACTATCTTACCCGTCTCAGCCTCAGTATGACTTCTGAGCGTAGGAGAAGCGTAGTGTTCCAGCTTTTTGGCGGTTTCCTCGTCAATCAAATTATTGTGTTTAAGAACCGCCACGCTCATTGAGTCGCAGGCTTCCCAATTGCCGCTCAAGACCTTGATGGCAATGCCGATAGTGTTGCCCTCTTCAGTCCGCAACCCGATTCCGCGGACGCCTTCGGAACCAATCTTAGCGACCCCGCGGCCGCCTAACAAGGTCATAAAATCAGTATCGAACCGGGCGCGTCCTCCGACATATTTGGGGTGAGTGATCATGGCATGCTGGACTTTGCGCAGATAATCATCCTGCCCGGCGATCAGTTTGCGGTACATGCCGGCAATCGCTCGCAAGGGCATTAAAAAGGTCGGAGCGTTACAGCCGTCCACTCCCACAGGAATGCGTTCCTTACCGGAATAGTACTTGATCTTTTCGAATATTTTCTGCTGAACCGGGTGAGTGCTATCCAAGTAGTTTTCCAGATTCGCGCCTAAAATCTTGGCTAAGGCTAACATCCCGGCGTGCTTTCCGGAACAGTTATTATGCAGGGCGGTGGGACGCCGGCCTTGAATGGCCAGCTGTTCATAAATTTGCCGATCGAGCGGCGGATGTACTCCGCATTTCAGGTGATCTATCGTCAGGTCGATTTTCTTGAGCATCGAACTCACCGCATCGACGTGAAAATGTTCACCGTTGTGTGAGGCACACATGACAGCGAGTTCTTCCTCACTGAGTTTGTATTTTTCCATGGCGCCGGCTTCCAGTACGGCGACGGCCTGAAAAGGCTTGGCCGCACTGCGAATGAAGACGGGATAATCGGGTTCGCCGGCCGCGAATAACAGAGTATCTTTTTCATCCACGATTACGGCGTAGCCAACATGAAAACTTTCCACAGCCGAGCCGCGTAAAAATTTTGAAACCAAAAACATATCTGAATTTCTCCTTTAATCTTGTTCGATCGTAGTGTGAATCTCGGTCAGGGCGGACACAATCCCGGAACGAAGGGCGCGGTCCAAGAGCCACCGCCCGACTGAATAATAATCAATCTCGACCAGTCCTTGCAGGGTTTTGACCAGCTTAAGGTCCAAATTGCCCGCCAGAGTGACCCGGAATTTGTTCCGCAAGGCCACCCGCACGGTCCGCACAATCCCCTGCAACTCAGTCAGCCGATCATCCGGGTTTGGTTGAGCGGCTAAACTGTCTGTAGCCAATTCCACGGCATTGACGCGCAGGCGATAGGCGGCTTTCAGGGCGGCCAAGTCGGGTTTGATGCGCAAGGCTAAATTGAAATCGCGCGCCGCCTGAATATTATCCACCATTTCGCGGACCGCCGGCAGAGCCATTGACAGAGTCTGATCCGGGGCCTGGGGGTCAAGCAATGTGATCAGGTCGGGTTTTAGCTGCATGACGTGCTGGACAGCCACCGGATCCAATCCGGTGCGGATATTCAGACGTGCGCGGCTCATGAGCCGCATGGCCGGGACATTGCAGATGGCGGCAATTTCCGACCGGTAGGTGAAGCTGAATGCGCTGATCCCCTCAGCCTCCAGAAAGGCTAACAGCTGCAGAGGCTGGCTGAGTGTTGTCGTCAAGAGCGGACGCAGGTTAAGAAAGGGATCGATGTTTATTTCACAGTTTTGCATAGCTGGTCATTGTACAATTTCGGACGCATAGGCTAATTCCAAGTCTTCGAACTGGCCTTCCGTCAGCATTTTGCGGAGAACTTCCAAAGTCTCCGGATGCACATGCCCGATGGCGATGGCTTTGCCACTGCGCCGGGCGATCAATATCGCTTTATCAAATTGCGCCACAATTTCGCCTTTGTCGCGTTCATTATCAAGAAATACTGTTCGGAGTCCGGCGGGCACCCCGTTTTGGCGGGCGATTTCGTAAGCGACACTCCGCGGCGACGTGAGGCTATCAATGAAATACAAACCCTGCCGGCGCAGGCGATTGCTAATTATGCGCATCAGCTCCGGGTCGGCAGTCGCCAAAGAACCCATATGATTATTCAGGCCAACGGCTTCGGGGATTTCTCGAAATGCTGACTCCAAGCGTTGCTCGATGGCGCTGGTGGACATGCCGGGGGTAAGCAGATAATCCTGCTCACCACCCCGATAACCCTCGCCTTCCGGCTGCATCGGCATGTGGATAATGACCTCCTTGCCGCTCTCCCGGGCATTGGTGGCGACCCAGCGGGTAAAGGGATGTCCGGGAACGATAGAGACGGTGAGCTTGGCACTGAGCCGTAAAAAGCCCTTGATGACCTCACCGTTGCTATAGCCGAAGTCATCAATGATGATCACCAGGCGCGGGCGCGCGAGCGGCGGAATGACCGGACGCGGCGTGGCAGTCGTGGGGGCGAGTACGATAAAGGCAATCGAGCCAACCGGCACTGTCTGATAATCCACAAAAATGGTAAATCCGCCGGCGGTAGTCAAATGATCGATTTTGCGTACCTGAAAACCTTTACGGGTCAGGAAAGCCTTTGTGGCCGCCAAAAGGGCTTGCCCGCTGTTGCCCGGCGGTAGTTCGAAGTTCATGGCCACTTTGTCGGGCATTTTGGAGGTCGTCGCAAGTTCCTTCAGCCCTTTTTCACGTAAAAAATTCCGGGCATCATCCAAGAGCAGGGTCTT